>ENA-OXEC01000091-OXEC01000091.1-human-gut-metagenome-genome-assembly--contig:-NODE-91-length-62264-cov-43.4322_pt1 | contig 62264 bp, 54 predicted proteins | sample MGYA00249351_ERZ652235 | MGnify/ENA primary metagenome ERZ652235 (study PRJEB26925, sample SAMN05826906) | human gut metagenome | biome: ENVO:2100002; feature: ENVO:00000062; material: ENVO:00002003...
ATTAGCATTGTATAAATCAGCATCTAACTTTTAAATAATTTACATGTCATAATACTCTTTTAGCTATAATGAAGCTTAGTAATTGATTTTATTAAAACAATTTATAATATTATGCAAAGATAAAGGTTAATTGTATTCTAATTTTTCAACTTCAATTCCAGAATAATAATGTTTAAGAATATCTATATATGTGTAACCATTCTTTCCCATAACATTTGCCCCCCACTGACTCATGCCAATTCCATGGCCATAGCCTGTACAAGACATTGTTACTATATCATCTCTTATATCTAATGTAAAGTAAGTTGAGTTTAAATTAAATAATTTTCTAAACTCGCTTCCTTTAATGGAAATTCCTCCTACCTTAATTATATTTACACTACCACTTTTGTTATATTTTTCAACATAGATGCCCTCTTTAATATTTTCTGTTCTTATATCTACATTAGGATATTTTTTTTTAATCTCACTTATAAATTCTTCAGCACTCATTTGCTTAGTTGATTTAAATTTAGGAGCTATTTCTTCACCTTTACTATCTGTAGATTTTAAATAGGGGATATCTATAGATAAAACATCCATTGCTTCTTCTGTCTTGCCAAAGCTCACTGCAAAATATTGAGGATATTCTAATACTTCTCCATTGTAGGTTAAAACTTGTCCTTTTGTGTCCATCACTGCTTTTTCTATCTTATTCCAATTCTTTTCTGCATCCTTGCTGTTCCACAAACTTAATCTTTTATTTTTATCCATATATACTTGACAATGTACTGTATCACAGATTTCAGCATTATGTGAACTTGCATTTGAGCATTTATTATTTCTACGATTTATATAGAATGTTCTAGCAGCTACAGCTTGTGCCTTTAGAGCTTCTTCATTAAAATTTGCTGGCATTTCGCTTGCAACTACTCCCATTATATACTCTTCTAAATCAATTTCCTCAGCACTATTACTTTCACTATTATATAATTTCACTTTTCCATTCTTCGGAAATTGTATAGCCGAGCTTGTAATTATATTATTATTATTTAATTCAAATTTATTACTAGAACCATTCTTATCCAAAAATACGAATGGCAATAAGATAATCATTACTATAATTATAATTGTCATTGCTAATACTAACCTTATATTATCATCAATCATTCTTTTATTATTTTTTACCATAGTATACCTCCCAAATATTATGCACGGTATACTATATGTTTTATGTTTATATTTATGAGTATTTAATTTCTCTTCATTAAGTCAAAATATTAAAATACAAATAATAAAATGCATCATATGAAGCTATTAATAATTAAGTAATACGCTTTATATCATGCATTATTTTATAGACGCAATAATCTTTTTTACATTTTTACCCTATATATTTCTGCGCCTAACTTTGAGAATTTTTCTTCTATATTAACATAACCTCTATCAATGTGATATATATCGCCTATAATTGTTTCCCCTTCAGCAATTAATCCACTTAAAATCATTGCAGCACCGGCTCTCAAATCTGTTGCTTTTACTTCACAGCCAGTTAGTTTAAGAGTACCTTCAACTACAGCTGTTCTTCCATCAATCTTTATATTTGCTCCCATTCTCTGTAATTCTGCTACATGCATAAATCTATTTTCAAATACAGTTTCTGTAATTACACTTACTCCATTTACTACAGAGAGCAAACTCATCATTTGTGGCTGCATATCAGTTGGAAAACCTGGATAAGGAAGAGTCTTTATATCTAGTGGTCTTTTTTCAACTTTTCCGTCAACTATTACTGAATTATTTTCATAATTCCCAAATTTGACTCCACACTCTTTAAGTTTCTCTATTAATGGTCTTAAGTGCTCTTCATTAAATCCATTTATCTTTATTTTACTATTAGTTATTGCAGCTGCAACCATGAAGGTTCCTGCTTCAATTCTATCATAAATAGGTGTATAACTTACCCCTTTTAGCTTATCTACACCTTCTATTGTTATCTTACCAAATCCAGCACCTTTAATATTTGCACCCATTGAATTTAGAAAATTGGCTAAGTCCCATATTTCAGGTTCTTCAGCTGCATTTTCTATAATTGTAGTTCCATTTGCAAAAACTGAGGCCATCATAATATTTTCTGTAGCTCCCACTGAAGGAAAATCTAAATATATTCTATTTCCTGTTAATTTTTTAGCTTTAACCTCTACAAATCCATGATCTGACGTTACATCTGCTCCAAGCAGTTTAAATCCTTTCAAGTGTAAATCAATTGGCCTGCTGCCTATATTACATCCGCCTGGCATAGATAATTTACAATAACCAAACCTTGCAAGCATAGGTCCCATAATTAAAAATGATGCTCTCATTTTTCTTATTAATTCTATATCAGCATCAATTGGAACTATATTTTTAGTATTGATCTCTAATTTATCATCAAATTGTGATATGTTTACATCACAATTTAATTCACCTAATAGCCTACATATTACACGTACATCTTCTAGCATTGGTGTATTTTCTATAGTAATATTTTGTGGACATAATATAGTTGCAGCAATAATCGGTAGAACAGCATTTTTGGCTGAACTAATATTTACCTCACCCTTTAATTCATTAATACACTTCACCACTATTTTCTCCATATTATCCTCCATATATTATTGTTAGTATGTTGTGAATATAATCGGTGTAGCAATTATAATATAAGAGCCTGTATCATACTTTATTTCTGCAAAATTAATTTTTTCATCAGCATTTAAATTTGCTATTCCTGTATAACCATTACTTATCTTTATTAAATTGCTACTTCTTAAAATTCCCTCATCATTTAATTCTCCAATAATGTTTCCATCACTTTTGCCCTTATAATATGAATAACACTCATTTAAAACTAAATTTTTATCATCTATCTTATATAATATCTTTCTTAGATCTACTGTTTTATATTTAGAATTTTTATTATATATAGTGATATTAATATAAGAATTATTGTTTTCTTTCCATTGATTAACTTCTATCCTTTGTTTATCTTTATAAAATATTAAATTATCTGATGAGTCACTATCTCCCTTGTTAAATCCTAAGCTAGAAAAAGCCTTATCAATCTTTTCATATTCTATATAGGTTTTGTTTTTAGTTTTATATTTAGCTTCTACTGCATTCTCTACAAAGTCACTCTTTTCTCTAACATTAGTTTCTAAATTATAAAAGCTATCTACATAGCTTAAAATATTACAAGAATATCCCATATTTAAAAATGACATTATAAGCAGAATAACAATACTTACTCTTAGCTTCATATCATTCTCCCCCCTATTACTTTTTATCATTTTTTAATTATGGTCAGCCTTATCAATTTTTATTCCAACTAATATTATTTATCTTTATACTATCAATATATAAATCTTTTAACAAATTGTGCTAAATTGAATATCTATAAATACCTTATTTTAAGCATGAAAAAAGCACTATCTTAAATTAATATAAAAATAGTGCTCATAATATAGAAAAATAGGTATCTTAAAATGATTAAAAATCATTTTAAGATACCTATTTTTTATTTTTTTAATTTTAATCTTTCTACTGCTCTTGCTAATGCTAAATTATATATCTTTCTCTCATAATCTTCAGCATTTTTAAGTTTTTCTTCTGCTCTATCCTTAGCTTTTTCAGCTCTATCAAAATCAATATCTTCTGGGAACTCTGCCGCATCTGTACATACTGTTACATTACCATCTGAAACATAAACTATAGCTGATGAAATGAATAGCTTTTGTTCTGTTCCTTTATCATCTAAAAATCTTGTTATATATGGTACAGTACTAGTTATCATATTTTCATGATTAGCTAATATTTCAAGTTCTCCACTAGAGTTCTTTAAAAATATTTTTTCAGCATTTCCATCATATACATCATGGCTAGGAGTTACAATTTTTAGTGCAAATGTCTTGCCCATTACTAATCAACTCCTTATTCCATAGATTTAGCTTTTTGTATAACATCTTCGATTGATCCAGCAAAAAGGAATGCTGATTCTGGTAAGTCATCGTATTTACCTTCTAATATTTCTTTGAATCCTTTTACTGTATCTTTTACAGGAACATATTTACCCGGCATACCAGTAAATTGTTCTCCTACTGTAAATGGTTGAGATAAAAATCTTTGAATTCTTCTAGCTCTTCCAACAGTGATCTTATCTTCATCAGATAATTCATCTACACCTAATATTGCAATTATATCTTGTAGTTCTTTATATTTTTCAAGAATATTCTTAACATCAGTAGCAACTTGATAATGTTCTTCTCCAACAATTCTAGGATCTAATATTCTTGAAGTTGATTCTAATGGGTCAACTGCTGGATATATTCCAAGTTCAACAATACTTCTAGATAAAACTGTTGTTGCATCTAAATGAGTAAATGTTGTTGCTGGTGCTGGGTCAGTCAAGTCATCAGCTGGTACATAAACCGCTTGAACTGATGTAATTGATCCATTAACTGTAGACGTAATTCTTTCTTGTAATGCTCCCATTTCAGTTGCAAGTGTTGGTTGATATCCAACTGCTGAAGGTGTTCTTCCAAGTAATGCTGAAACCTCTGAACCTGCTTGAGTAAATCTAAATATATTATCAATAAACAACAATACATCTTGACCCTTATCTCTGAAATATTCAGCCATTGTAAGACCTGTTAACGCAACTCTCATTCTTGCACCTGGTGGTTCATTCATTTGACCAAAGACTAAAGCTGTTTTAGCAAGAACCCCTGAATCTTTCATTTCATGATATAAATCATTACCTTCTCTTGATCTTTCACCAACTCCAGTAAATACAGATAATCCACCGTGCTCTTTAGCTATATTATTTATTAGTTCTTGAATTAATACAGTCTTACCAACTCCGGCTCCACCAAATAGACCTATCTTACCACCTTTTTGATATGGTGCTAATAAATCTAAAACTTTGATACCTGTTTCGAACATTTGTGGTTCAACAGATTGTTCTTGAAAGCTAGGTGCTGGTCTATGTATTGGATATTCTTCTTTTACATCAATTTCCCCAGCATTGTCTATAGTTTTACCTAAAACATTAAATAATCTTCCAAGTACAGTTTCTCCTACTGGAACTGAAATTGGTCTTCCCATATTTACTGCTTTCATTCCTCTTTTTAAACCTTCTGTAGCTTCCATTGCTATACATCTAACTATATCATCACCAACATGTTGCTCAACTTCAGCTATTAATTCGTGACCATCACCCAAATTTATGTGTATGCTATTATATAAATTTGGAAGAGAATCTGAATCAAATTTTATATCTATTACTGGCCCAATTACTTGAACTACTTTTCCAATATGTTCAGCCATAAGATACCTCCTTACTATTTTTGAGCTGCTGCTCCTCCAACTATTTCACTTATTTCTTGCGTAATAATTCCTTGCCTAATTCTATTGTATTTAAGATTTAAATCAGATAATAAATCATTTGCGTTACTTGTAGCTCCATCCATCGCAGTCATTCTTGAACTTTGTTCACTACATTTTGAGCTTAACAAAAGATTTCTTACTTTAGCTTTTAAATAAAGGTTAATTGCATCACCTAATACAATATCTACACTTGGTTCAATTGTATATATATGCTCTTTATCTTCTATTCGTTCTATTGGTAATATCTTTACAGATGTAGGTACTTGTTTAACTGGTGAATAAAATTTTGTATATACAACATTTATTTCTGATACTGAACCGCTAATATACATGCTAAATGCTTTTTCAAAAATAACCTTGCACTCTTTTACAGTTGGTAGATCTGATATATCCACATATTCTTCAACCGTATCAAGACCAATTCTTTTAATATAACCTATACCTCTATTTCCTACAACCATAACTTTGCTATTGGCTTTTTCATTACCAATTAAACCATTCAGATATGCAGCTATATTAGCATTGAATCCACCGCATAATCCTGTTTCAGATGTCATGACTATATATAATTTATCTTCACTTTTATTTCCATCAAAATATATATTTTCATCATCTTTAGAAAAAGATGCAGACAGTGCTTTAACAATAGGTTCTAATGAATTTACAAAACCTTCATTTACTAATAATTCTTTTTTAGTTTTACGTAGCTTAGAAGTAGCAACAAGTCCCATGGCATTTGTAATTTTTCTAGTATTTTCTACTGACTTTATTCTTCTTTTTATATCAATAAGTCCAGCTGCTCCCATGATTACCTCCTAAAGAATGGCATAGCTTATTATAAGCTATGCTTCTTGTAAAAATATCTTTTTAAACTCAACTATAACTACTTCTAATTGTTTCTTTATCTCATCTGTAAGAGTCTTTTCTGCAATTATAGATTTTTCAACTTCTCTATGATGAGTATCTATATATTCCAAAAGTCCCTGTTCAAATTTTCTTATATCTTTAACTTTAATATCTGATAAGAAATCATTAACTGCTGCATATAAGATTATTACTTGTTTTTCAACATCCATTGGACTATATTGACTTTGTTTTAATACTTCGACTAATCTCTTACCTTTTTCAAGTCTTCTGTTTGAATCATTATCCATATCAGAACCAAATTGTGCAAATGCTTCAAGTTCTCTATATTGTGCAAGGTCTAGTCTCAATGTACCACTTACTTGCTTCATAGCTTTAATTTGAGCGTTACCACCAACTCTTGATACAGAAATACCTGGATTTACAGCTGGTCTTTGTCCTGATAAGAATAAATCTGATTGTAAGAATATTTGACCATCTGTAATTGAAATTACGTTAGTTGGTATATAAGCTGTGATGTCCCCTGCTAATGTTTCTATAATAGGTAGTGCAGTCAATGATCCACCGCCTAATTCTGGCGATAATTTAGCCGCTCTTTCAAGCAATCTTGAATGTATATAGAATACATCCCCTGGGTAAGCTTCTCTGCCTGGTGGTCTTTTAAGTAGTAATGACATTGCTCTATAGGCAACAGCATGTTTTGATAAATCATCATATATTATTAATACATCTTTACCCTTATTCATAAAATATTCACCAATACTACAACCTGCATATGGTGCAATATATTGAAGTGGTGCAGAGTCTGCAGCTGTAGATGATACAACTATGCTGTAGTCCATAGCTCCCATTTCAGTAAAAGTATTAACTATATTAGCTACTGTAGATTGCTTTTGTCCAATTGCTACATATATACAAATAACATCTTTTCCCTTTTGGTTTAATATTGTATCAATAGCTATAGCTGTTTTTCCTGTTTGTCTATCACCTATAATAAGTTCTCTTTGTCCTTTACCTATAGGAATCATAGAATCAATTGCTTTGATACCAGTTTGAAGAGGTTCATTAACAGAGCTTCTTTCTATAATACTAGGCGCCGGTACTTCTACAGGTCTTGTTTGATTTGTATTTATAGGTCCTTTTCCGTCTAAAGGTTCACCAAGTGAATTTACAACTCTACCAATTAGTTCATCACCAACTGGCACCTCAACTATTCTACCTGTACCTTTAACAATGTCTCCTTCTTTGATTCCCTCTTCACTACCTAATAGAACGCATCCTACATTATCTTGTTCAAGGTTTAGTGCCATTCCATATACATCATTTGGGAATTCTAGAAGTTCACCTTCCATACATTCATCTAATCCATAAACCCTCGCAACACCATCTCCAACTTGGATTATTGTACCAGAATCTACTGTTTTTATTTGCTTTTCATATTTTTCTATTTCTTTTTTTATAATAGAAGTTATTTCTTCTGGTTTAATATTCATGGATTCACCTCTATTTCTTTTTAAGAATTAATTCTTTTATTTCATCTATTTTAGATTTTATTGTTCCGTCTATTACATCATTGCCTACTCTTATATAAACTCCACCTAAAACTTCTTTATCAACTTGAGTTTCAAATATAATTTTTTTGTTATACTTGGTTTCAAATAAATTTTGAAGCTTATCTAATTCCTCTGGTAATAACGGAATAGCTGTTTTTATTAATCCTTTTACAGTATTTTTTCTTTCAAGATCAATTAACTCCATTTGAGATAACTTTTCTCTTAGAAATAATATTCTATTTTTTTCTATTAGTATTAAAAGAAATGAAAGAAGTTCCTCATCTATTTTACCTTTAAATATACTTATAAATGTCTTCTTCTTTCTTCTTGTGCTAATTTGAGGATGCTTTATTACTTCGTAGAAATCATGATTATTTTCAATTAAATCACATATTTCCCTTAAATCATCTAAATACTCTTGAACTTTTCCTTTTCCTTCAGCAACTTCATAAAGAGCTAAAGCATATCTTCTATCTAAATATTCATACATAATTACATCCCTACCTTAGCAATAAAGTCGCTAATAAGTTTTCTATGTAAGTCTTCATCAATTTGTGTATCTAAAGCTTTTATAGAAAGTTCTACTGCTAAATCTACAGCTTGTTTTTTGACTTCATATTCAGCTTTTTCTTTTTCCCTGCCTATTTCTACTTTTGCTCTCTCAACAAGTGAATCTGCCTCTTTTTTTGCATCATCTAATATTTCATCATAAATTTTTTCAGCTTTCTTCTTTTGAGCTTCAGTAATCTTTTTACCTTCTTTTTTGGCGTCTTTTAATATTCTTTCATTTTGAACTAAATACATTCTAGCTTTTTCAGAATCTTCATCGGCCTTAGCTAACATATCTTCTACTTCACTTTGTCTTGATTCAATAATTCCTTTTAATTTATCCCAAAAAAAGTGTTTTAAAATCAAAAGTAATATTGCAAAGTTTATTATCGTATATATCAGCGTAGAAATTTTAATTCCAATTTCTATATTCTCCATATAATTACTTTCTTCCTCCCTTCGGAGTCAATACACTCAACTCAAGTTATATTAATTGATTATTTATTCATTAACATAAATGCGATTATTAATCCATAGATTGCTGTTGCTTCTGCAAGACCTCCACCGATAATCAATGCTGTTTGAATTTTTCCTGCTGCTTCTGGTTGTCTAGCAATTGCTTCTGTTGCCTTTCCTGTTGCTATACCAATACCAATTCCTGCACCTACTCCTGTAAATACTGCTATTGCAGCTGCTAAAACTCCTAAACTCATCTTATAATTCCTCCTAAATAAATAATAATTTTATTTTTCTACTCTTCAGAAACTAATTTTATTTGAATCATAGTTAACATTGAAAAAACGAGCATTTGAATTGTTCCATCAAAAACATCGAAATATGAATGTACTATAATTGGTAAACCTATTTGTGCAATACTTGCTACACCAGCTAATGCTTCATAGACCATATCTACTAGCAATGTTGCAGCTAACATATTACCAAATAGTCGAAGAGCTAACGATACTGGAAGCATAACTCTTTCCATTATGTTTATTGGTAACATTACTATAAAAGGATGTGCATAGCCTTTTGCATAATCAAAAAGACCATTTCTCTTTATGGCTGTATAATGGATAGTCATAAATGTTGTTAATCCTAATCCAGCTGTTACACTTAAACTTTGGGTTGCTGGTTTTATTCCAATTAACCCAGTAAAGTTCATACATAATAGATAAATGATTAAACTTCCTACATATGGAATAAAATTTGTGTAACTTTCACCCATAGTACTTTTTACTACAGATTCTATCGTTACATACAGCTTTTCTAACGCTGCCTGTTTTTTATCAGGAACGTTTTTTAAGTTCCGTGTTAATAGAAATCCGCCAATAGCTAAGAACAACATAATTACCCATTGAGTCACAATTTCACTGCTTAACCCCAATGGATATCCAGTCGTCAAAGATATTTCCACATTAAACACTCCCTTTCATTACTTTATGCAATCATTCAAAATTAATTTAATTGTTTGAAAGACCCACATAATTTTTGAAGGATAATAAAGCTTTTTCATAAAAACATCAATAATCCATCCATATATTTATAGTTTATCATCAATGAAATAAGATTATTCATATCTTTAAGATCATTGCTAAATCCAATATCAGAATTATAGCTCGTTTTATAATTTTTAACAAATCATGATTTATAGTCGAATTTATCCTTTTGGGGTAATTGTGGGAAAATAACTCTACATTTCTCCTAAATCCTTAGATAATGTTTGTATTTTCTCATTTTTTCTTTATTTTTACATAAAGTAATATCCATTTATTCAATTGTCTGAATATTTAGTTATATGAATAAACTCTTTCTGTTTTGTGATAACATTTTCACTTGAATTCTTTTCCATTATATGTAATATATCTATTTAAAACAGTAAATATCTTCTCTTTTTTTAATATATAGTTATCGGTTTACTATTATCTCTTTTTATGCTACTGAATATCAACAATGGTACTTATTCAATTATTATTTTTTATTTTTTCAACACATTATTCGCATATAACACTATATTCTACAATATACGTTTACAAGCATATTTATAAAAAAAGCCAGAGATATTTCTCTGGCTTTTTTATAAGCGAACACTATCTTTCAACAATAAGAGCTGTTCCCATTCCTCCACCTATGCAAAGAGTAGCTAAACCTGTTTTAGCATCTCTCTTTTCCATTTCGTGAAGAAGTGTAACTAATATTCTTGCTCCAGATGCTCCAACTGGATGTCCTAAAGCAATAGCTCCACCATTTACATTAACCTTGTCCATATCAAATCCTAAATCTTTAGCTACTGCCAAACTTTGAGAAGCAAATGCTTCATTAGCTTCGATTAGATCTAAGTCTTTAACTTCCATATTTACATTTTCTAAAGCTTTTTTAGTTGCATAGAATGGTCCATATCCCATTATTGCTGGATCTAATCCTCTTGAACCATAAGATTTAATTGTAGCCATAACTTTTAATCCTAATTCTTTAGCTTTATCAGCACTCATGATAACAAATGCAGCAGCTCCATCATTAATTCCTGACGCATTACCTGCAGTAACTTTACCATCTTTAATGAAACATGGCTTTAACTTTGCTAAAGTTTCTGCAGTTGTTCCAAATCTTGGGCCTTCATCAGTATCAAATACCTTTGGATCTCCTTTTCTTTGAGGAATAACAACTGGAACTATTTCATCCTTGAATTTTCCTGCTTTAATTGCAGCTTCAGCTTTAGCTTGAGAGCTTGCAGCAAATGCATCTAATTCTTCTCTAGTTAAATTCCATTTTTCAGCTATGTTTTCAGCAGTAACACCCATGTGATAGTCATTAAATGCATCCCATAAAGCATCGTTGATCATTGTATCAACTGTCTTTGTAGCATTCATTTTATGTCCCCATCTCATTTCTTTTATTGCATATGGAGCATTAGACATGCTTTCCATACCACCAGCAACAACACAATCAGCGTCTCCAGCTTTAATCATTTGAGCTGCTAAGCTTACTGCTCTTAATCCTGAGCCACAAACCTTATTAATAGTCATAGCAGGAATTTCTTCTGGTAAACCTGATTTTACAGCAGCTTGTCTAGCTGTGTTTTGACCAAGACCAGCTTGAATAACATTACCCATGATAACTTCTTCAACTAATTCTGGTTTAATTCCTGCTCTGTTAACAGCTTCCTTAATAACTAATGCTCCTAAATCTACTGCTGGTACATCTTTTAAAGATCCACCAAAAGTACCGATTGCAGTTCTTACTGCGCTTACGATAACTACGTCTTTCATAAATTAACCTCCATAATCATATATATTATATTATTTTCTATTTCGTTAAATTATTAACACAATATAATTATAACCATTAATAGTTTTTTTAGCAAGTATCTTGTTAAATTTTAAACATACTTTAAATAAGTTGCAACGCAACTTATAATTATTAATGATCAATTTTCAGTGATCAATTATAAATGGTTTTTCTTTAAGAAAAATCTGCACTATATAAATATGAGCTTTAGAAAATTTCTAAAGCTCATATTTTAGAGACTTAAAAGCAGTAGATTTTGCATAAACAAAATCTACACAATAATAAATTTCAAGATAAACTGAAATTTTTTCTATATTAATTGATAATTATTCATTGAAAGTTGCTTTGCATTTTATTTATCTTATAAATTCTTCTATTTCATTATCACTTAATCCATAGTACTTTAATATAGCATTAACAATTCTCTTAGACGCTAATCCATCGCCATATGGATTTATAGATTTGCTCATTTTATTATACGCGTCTATATTATTAATTAATTCATTTGCTTCTTCAACTATCTTTGCTACATCTGTTCCAACTAATTTAACTGTGCCAGCTTCAACTGCTTCTGGCCTTTCTGTAACATCTCTTAGCACTAAAACTGGTTTCCCTAAGTGTGGTGCTTCTTCTTGTAATCCACCTGAATCAGTCATTACCATAAATGACCTATTCATTAAATTATGAGTTTCTTTAGTATCTAAAGGCGACAATAAATGAACTCTTTCTTTATTACCTAACTTTTCAAATACAACATCCTTAACAACTGGATTTAAATGTACTAGATATACTAATTCTACATCTTTATTTTCTTCAACTATTCTATTTAAAGCCTCACAAATATTTTCTATTCCTTCCCCCCAATTTTCTCTTCTATGGGCAGTAATCATTATAATTTTTTTATTTTCAAAATCTATTTTATTTAATTCATCATTTTCAAAAATATAATCTTCATCAACAGTATGCTGCATTGCATCAATTACAGTATTACCTGTGATATAAATATCATTTTCATTAACGCCTTCTCTTAATAAATTATTTTTTGATCCTTTTGTAGGCGCAAAATGTAAATCTGCTAAGCTTCCTGTTAATTTTCTATTCATCTCTTCTGGAAATGGGAAATATTTATTAAATGTTCTAAGACCAGCTTCAACATGCCCAACCTTTATTTGTTTATAAAAAGCAGCTAAGGCTCCAGCAAATGTAGTCGTAGTATCTCCATGTACCAAAATCATATCAGGCTTTTCTATATCAAATACTTCTTCTAGTCCTTCTAAAACCCTATTAGTTATTCCTGTTAAAGTCTGCTTGCTTTTCATTATATTTAAATCAAAATCTGGTGTTATATCAAATAGTTCTAAAACTTGATCAAGCATTTCTCTATGTTGAGCTGTTACACAAACTTTTGATTCTATCTCTTCTCTTCTTTCAAGTTCTTTTACTAACGGTGCCATTTTTATTGCTTCTGGTCTCGTTCCAAATATAGTTATTATCTTCTTTTTACCCACTCTGTTTCCTCCATTTCATTGAACACAGCTACAAGACTTTAAATACTTATTTATCCTTATATTGTATAAAAATTTCATTCCATATTGGTATTATACACTAAAAGAATCCCGATTGGCAAAATATCACCAATCGGGTTTTCTTAATATGTTCTTTTAATATCCAGCTTCCTTCATAATTTCAAGAGAATCATCATTTTCAATCCATTCTTCAACATTTATTTCCCTGAATTTATCTTTACTATCTCTTATAATTATATTCTTTATTCCAGAATTTACTATAAGTTTTTTGCACATTGAACATGAATTTGCATTTTCAACATACTCTCCAGTTTTAGCATCTTTACCTACTAGATATAAAGTTGCGCCTATCATATCTCTTCTTGAAGCGCTGATAATTGCATTTGCCTCACTATGTACACTTCTACAAAGTTCATATTGTTTTCCTCTAGGTACATTAAGCTTTTCTCTTATACATAAATTTAAATCTATGCAATTTTTTCTTCCTCTAGGTGCCCCTGTATATCCTGTAGAAATTATTTCATCATTTTTTACTATGATAGAACCATAATTTCTCCTCAAACAAGTTCCTCTTTCTAAAACTGTTTCAGATATATCTAAGTAATAGTTATGCTTATCGCGTCTCTCCATATCATTTCTCCTAAATATTATTATTTAGTTCCAAACAATCTATCACCAGCATCTCCAAGTCCTGGCACTATATATCCATGTTCATTTAATTTTTCATCTATTGATGCTAAGAAAATATCCACATCTGGATGAGCTTCTTTTACTGCCTCTATTCCTTCTGGAGCTCCTACTAAGCACATTAATTTTAAACTCTTAGCTCCTCTTTTCTTTAACATAGTTATTGCATCTATTGATGATCCGCCAGTTGCTAGCATTGGATCTACTACTAATACATCTCTTTCAGCAATATCTTGTGGTAATTTGCAGAAATATTCAACTGGTTGAAGTGTTTCTTCATCTCTATATAATCCAATATGGCCTATTTTAGCTGCTGGAATTATATTTACAACTCCATCTACCATTCCAAGACCAGCTCTTAGTATCGGAACTACAGCCATCTTCTTTCCTGCTAATACTTTGCACTTTGTTGTACAAATAGGAGTTTTTACTTCTACTTCTTCCATACTTAAATCTCTTGTAACTTCATAAGCCATTAACATAGAAATTTCTTCTACTAACTTTCTAAATTCTTTAGAACCTGTTTTTTCACTTCTTAAAATAGATAGTTTGTGTAATATTAATGGATGATTTATCTCTGTAACTTTGCTCATTTTATATTCCTCCAACTTTCATTAAATCATTTTTTATTTAGCTTTTGTTATTTTGAGTATTTTTTCTCAATTTCTGATATCTTATCAATTCTTTTTTGATGTCTTTCACCTTCAAATTCCGTATTTAAAAATGTTTTAACTATATCTAATGCAAGACCTGTTCCAACAACTCTCTGTCCCATAGTTAATATATTTGCATTATTATGTTCTCTAGTAGCATGTGCACTAAAAGTATCTGAACATAGGGCTGCTCTTACTCCTGGAACCTTATTAGCTGCAATACCAATACCTATTCCTGTTCCACATACTAATATACCAAAGTCATATTCCTTATTTACAACTGCTTCTGCAACTGGAAGTGCAATGTCTGGATAATCACAAGACTCTTCAGAATATGTTCCAAAGTCTTTAACTTCGTAATTTTCACTGTTTAAAAACTCTATGATTTCATTTTTTAATCTAAAAGCACCGTGGTCACATCCTATAGCTATTTTCATAACTCCTACCTCCAAAAATATTTTAATTATAATTTATTAATTATCAATGGGGACTATAGTGATTTTTAATACATTGATAATTAAATTTTACTAACGTTAATAATTATACCTCTACAATATCAAATCCTGCTGCTTTATTTAGTCTATTCATTATAGCGATTCCTACACCTTTTTGTTCAAAACTTTCTGCAAAAACAACATCCGCGCCAATATCATCACATTTTCTTAATGTTTCAAATAAATTTCTCGCTACAGTAGATAAGTCATTTAAACTTCCCAAAGAAATTTTGATTCCTTCACTATATTCTTTTTCATTTTCATCTACTGTTAATATGCAAACCTTTTTCTTCTTCTCTATATTATAATGTACCATTTCTTTTATCTTTTCAATAGTATTCTTTTTATTTCCAGAAACTATTGTAACTTTAGCTTTTGGAGCATAATGTCTATATTTCATTCCTGGAGCCTTTGGCTTTAAATTAGGTTCTGGCTTCTTCATTATTGCAGGGTCTATATTTATATTAGGATCTATTTCTCTAAGCATTTCTAGTGTAACTCCACCTGGACGCAAAACTAAAGGTGGATTAACTGTACAATCAACTATAGTTGATTCCACTCCTATATCACTTTGCTCTCCTCCTAATATACAATCTACTTTTCCATCAAGATCTTCAACACACCTTTGAAGATCTGTTGGGCTTGGTCTTCCACTTATATTAGCAGACGGTGCAGCAATTGTAGTCTCACTTAATTCTATTAGTTTTAATGCAATTTCATTATTAGGCATTCTAATTCCTATTGAATCTAAACTTGCACTTGTTTCATTTGGTACAATATCTTTCTTTTTTAATATTATTGTTAGTGGACCCGGCCAAAACTTTTCTACAAGCTTATTTGCAATTTGTGGTACTTCTTCAGCATATAAGTTAAGGTCTTTTGATGATACATGTATAATAAGCGGATTATCTTGAGGTCTTCCCTTGGCTTCAAATATCTTTTTTACTGCTTCTGAAGTTAATCCATCAGCGCCTAAACCATAAACTGTTTCAGTTGGAAATACTACTGTTCCACCATTTTTTATTATTTCTGCTGCCTCTTGTATTTCTTTTTCATCTTCACTAGCATTTTTTATCATACTAATTTTAGTTTTCAAAATCCTACCTTCTTTCTAGTTTACACTATCATTTGACCTCTCGCGATCTTTATATTTTGTATACTTTCATCAGTATAAACTGCTTTAACACAATTTCTATATATTGAATCTAATAATAAGTATTTTTTCAGTCCACCTCTTTTTATAACTTGAAAATAATATTTTTTATCTGGATTTTTTTCTTTTATCTTTTTGTAATACGGTTTTATTTGTGGATACCTTCTTAAGAAATTTTCTTCAACCGGTCTTAAGTATTTATTTTTAAAAACAACATTTGTAATTATAATAATCTCTAAATCATAATCACAGTTATTAGTATGTACTAACCAAACTTTATCACACATAAGCAAATTTTCTTTGGTTAAAATTCCAGTTTTAAACATCAGCCTATTATTCACACATCTATATTCAACCTTATAATAATTGAACTTAATTATAATTGACATGCATATTAATATTTCAATTATAATTAGGTATGATATATAAAATAAAGTGAATAAATTAGTGAATATTAAAATTATTGGAAGAATTAATGCTATCATAAACATAAGAATCAAAAATATCTTAAGTCGCTTTTTTTCTAGCTTTATCGCCTTATATATATCCATACAATCCCCCTAAAGCACTATAATTCAAACCATTGCCCATTAAAATGGGACTGTATCAAAATCTAACATTAAGTTAATTATTTTGTTACAATCCCCTTTTAATTTATTAAGCTTCTGTATTACCCATAAGTTTCATTTTTTCTGCTTGATCTGCTGTTATAAGAGCATTTATCATTTCATCCATATCTCCATCTAGGAATGATTCCAATTTATATAGAGTTAATCCTATTCTATGGTCAGTAACTCTTCCTTGAGGATAATTGTAAGTTCTTATTCTTTCACTTCTATCCCCTGTACCTACTTGGCTCTTTCTATCTTCAGCAATTCCGTCTGCTCTTTCTCTTTCAGCTTGTTCATACAATCTAGCTTTTAAGACCTTCATTGCTTTTTCTTTATTTTTTAATTGTGATTTTTCATCTTGGCACGATACTACAAGACCGCTTGGTAAATGCGTAATTCTAACTGCTGAATCTGTAGTATTAACGCATTGTCCACCATTACCTGATGCTCTAAATACATCTATTCTAATATCCTTATCATTAATTTCGATTTCAACATCATCAACTTCTGGAAGTACAGCCACTGTAGCTGTTGAAGTGTGTATTCTACCGCTTGATTCTGTATCTGGAACTCTTTGTACTCTATGAACTCCACTTTCATACTTAAGTTTTGAATATGCTCCATTACCTTTTACCATGAATACAACTTCTTTAAAACCACCAAGATCAGTTTCATTTAAACTCATTATTTCTACTGCCCATCTTTGATTTTCTGCATATCTTGTAAACATTCTAAATAAATTATATGCAAATAATGCTGCTTCTTCTCCACCAGCACCACCTCTAATTTCAACAAAAACATTCTTTTCATCATTAGGGTCTTTTGGTAATAATAATATTTGAATTTCTCTTTCAAGTTCTGCCTCTCTAGCTGTAAGTGATGAGATTTCTTCATTTAACATCTCTCTCATCTCTTTATCACTTTCCATAGAAAGCATTTCCTTATTATCTTGTAAATCTTGTGTAACTTTTTTATATTCTCTATAACTATTAACTATTACTTCTAAATCAGCATGCTCTTTACAAAGCTTTCTCCATTCATTTTGGTTTTGCATTATTGATGGATCACTGATTTTAACTGATAGTTCGTCATATTTATTTTCTATAAATTCTAACTTATCTAATAACATGTAATCACTCCGTACTCTAATTTTAGCATTTATATATTATATCACAAACACTATATCTTTATCAATCAACTCTAGTATTAATTGACGTTCCAATTACAATTCTGTCTAAACCTGCAAAATCTTTAATAATTTTAACATCTTTAAAATTGTTTTCTATCATTAACGATTTTACTTCATTACCTTGATTATAACCTATTTCAAAAGCTAATATTCCATTTTCCTTTAATACATCCTTACTTTGCTTTACTATCTTCTTATAAAAATCCAAACCATCCTTACCACCACTTAAAGCAGTGTGTGGCTCATATTTTTTTACATCATCCATAAGATTTTCTATTTCATGTTCTTCTATGTATGGTGGATTAGAAACTATCACATCATAAGTCTTGTTATCTTTTATTGCTTCATCTAACAAATCACTTTTAATAAACTTTGCTGAATTTTCTACATTGTTATTCTTTATATTAATTAAAGTTACTTTCTCAGGAATATCATAGTAATCTACTAAATCAACAAATATACTTTTTCTATTGTGCGCTAATGATATACCAATTGCTCCTGATCCACAGCATAAATCACAAACATTCATATTTGAATCTTCTGGTATAAGCTTAAGAACTTCATCTACTAAAATTTCTGTATCTCCTCTTGGAATCAGAACACCTTCTTCAACATAAAAATCAAGCCCCATAAAATCACATTTCTTCAAAATATATTTTATAGGTTTCCTATTTTTGCGTTGTTCAATTAATTCCATAAACTTTTCTTCTTTATCTTTAGATACATTCTCTTCTTTATGAGTTATTAAATATAATCTGTCTTTTTCGATTACGTATCCAAGTAATAATTCAGTATCCAATCTCGCTGTGTCTATTTTTTCTTCTTTTAAAATATTAGTTCCATAAGTTATTAGCTTTTCGATAGTTTTTTCAGGATCTTTAATTCCTTCAGCTGCTTTTAGAGCTGCAATTGCGACTTCAATTTGACTATCATCCGGTTCCTTAGTTGTCAATAATTGAAGCTTTAACCCTGGATAAGCTATGATTTTAGCTAATTTCCCATTATTTCTTCCTAGAAATCTTATTAATTCATAACTTACGCCTGTAACAACTGGAATTAAAATTATTCTTAATAATAATCTTTCTAAAAGACTCCCCCATCCTGTTAATGAAAAAATTAAAATACTTACAATCATAATCAAAAACATGAAGTTGGTTCCACATCTTGGATGCAGCCTTGGCTGCTTTTTAACATTCTCTACTGTCAATTCTTCCATTGCCTCATAACAAAAAATAGTTTTATGTTCTGCGCCATGATACTGAAACACTCTATAAATATCTTTCATTTTACTTATAAGAAACATATATCCAAGCAATAGTATTATTCTTATACATGCCTCTATAAAGTGCAGTCCAATATTAGATACTCCTGTAAACTTAAATAATGAAGCAATTCCTGTTGGAAGTAACATAAACAGTCCTATCGCGAACACAAATGAAATAATCATTGTCACGCCCATTATAAAATCATTTGCTTTATCACCTAATTTATCATCTAACCACTTTTCAAATTTTGATGGCTCTTCATCTTCATCATCTTCAAAAAATGAAGCCGAATAATTTAAGCAATCCATTCCAATTTTCATAGAATCTATAAGTGAAAAGAAACCTCTAACAAGTGGTAACCCTAGTATTTTATACTTTTTCGTTAATGGTTTTGCATTTTTCATATCTATTTCAATTTTTCCTTTTGGAGTTCTAACAGCAGTTGCAAGGCCTTTATTACCTCTCATCATTACGCCTTCTATTACCGCCTGACCTCCAACATCACATCTTTTCATAAATTCATCACTACTTTCACATTATTTATTGTAACTTATATTTGTAGTAGCACTCTCCACATAGCGATTCGTAATTAACATCATTTTGTTCATCAATGGCAATTTGTTCACCTTCAAATACAAATTTATTGTTTATTTTTCTTCCATTAAAAATAGCTTTTTTACCACATGCACATATAGTCTTCATTTCTTCTATACTATGTGCTATAAGTAAAAGTCTTGTACTTCCTTCGAATCCATTTCTTTTAAAATCTGTTCTTAGTCCATAACATATTATCGGAATATTTAAAGTAACAGCGATTTCAAATAGCTCATCTATTTGAGCTTCTTTTAAAAATTGAACTTCATCTACTAATATACAATCTATTTTTTTATTCGCATTTAATCTTTCCTTAATTATATCAAGTACATTATCATTTTCATCTAACAATAAATCTACTTTTCTTCCTACACCTAATCTAGAAACAAGCGTGTCACCACCTTTTTTATCTACCATAGGTTTTATTATTAGAACTTTCATCCCACGTTCTTCATAATTATACGCTACCTGCATTAGATGCGTTGATTTTCCTGAATTCATAGCACCATATCTGAAATATAATTTACTCATCTAGTCGTTCGCTCCTTATTTACTTTTCATACTCGATTATAGCATTTAATAATAATCATAAAAAGAACTTTATTAAAATATATGTTATTCAATTATTGGATGTTTAATTTCAACCATTGTTCCTTCTCCAAAGATACTTTTAAACGTTACTCCATATTCTTTCCCATACATTAACTTTATTCTTTCATTTACATTAAAGATACCATATCCAAGTTGATCATCTTTTATATTTCCAGATTCAAGCATATCGTTTATTGCCTTTAGCTTTCTTTCATCTATTCCTTTGCCATTATCGCAAACTGAAAAGTATATCATATCCTCACTCTTCTCAGCAATTACTACAACTTTCCCATTTCCTCGTTTTTCCTTTATTCCATGATAAATAGCATTTTCAATTAACGGCTGTAATATCAATTTTATGACTTTATATTTCAGAATTTCTTTATCAAAATGTATCTCATAGTCTAATTTCTCCTCATATCTAATTTTTTGAATTCTTAGATAACTTGTAATATGATTCAATTCATCATTAATTGTTATAATTTCTTTACCTTTGCTTAGACTTATTCTAAGCAAATTAGTAAATGATTCTATTATTTCAACTATATCATTTTCTTCTTTTTCTTCTGCCATCCATCTTATAGTATCCAGTGTATTGTACATAAAATGTGGTTTTATTTGAGCCTGAAGTACATTCATTTCTGCTTTTCTTTTTTTAGTTTCTTCTATCTTAATTAATCTTAAAAGATTTTTTATTTCTTTTACCATACTATTGAAAGAATCTCCAAGATCGCCTATTTCATCATTATATTTTCTATTAAAATATACATCTAAATCTCCATTTTGTGCTTGTCTCATAAGACTTTTTAATTTATAAATTGGATTAGCTATGCTATTTGTAAATACAATAGCTAAAATAGTAGAGAATATTAATGCTATTCCGCCTATAGCAAATGATATCATAGTTATACTTTTTATAACTTTTAAGCTTTCCTTTTCTGGAAATACACCAACTGTTTCCCATCCTGTATATTGAGATGTATTTTTAGTCAGCTGATAATTTTCACCTTTAATTTTTTTAGTTATTATTTCATTACTAATATCTTTTATCCACTCTTCTTTAATTCTATAGACAATATCATTTACAGGGGTATATACTATTTCACTATCTTTATCTACTATAAATACGAAACCTGCTATCCCAGGTTTTGAATTCTCAATAACATTCTTTATGACATCTAACTTAATATCTATTAATATTACACCTATAATTTCTTTAGTTTCGTAGTCTATTACTGCTTTTGACATTGAAAAAACTTCATCTGCTGAATATTTAAAAATATTATTTATATTTCTACCAATTGGCTTAGTATATATATGTATATTTTCCGGATCTTCAATTGACGTTTTATACCATTCTTCATTAGTTAATGAATCTCTAGATACCTTATTCATGACATCACTTATATATCCACCATTCATATTAACGACCATAATTCCAGCTATTTCCGAATTAAATTTAGTAAATCTATAAATTGATTTATATGCTTCATCCTCAATATTATGATTTTCTTTCTCATTGTCATTAAGAAACTTTAATATTCTTGGATCTGTTGACATATAATTAATTATATTTTCAGATTTCTCTACATAAAAATCTATGTTATTACTTATTTGTTTTATTATTTGGTTAGTATTTTCATTTTGTGATTTATTTATAGATTCTCTATAAGCTAAGTTCCCAAAATATGTTATAGTAAGAGTTAAAGTTAATATGATTCCCAAAAAATATATTATCAATTTTTCTCCAATACTTTTGTTCATAAAAGTTTTTTTTAGGCTTATCATAATAACTCTTCCTCCACCATATATGTTCATTTTAAATCTTTCAATTATGAATATATGTTTATTCTAACATAATATTTTACATTATTATAATAATATAGAATCATATGTTGAAATAAATAAGTCATTCTAAATTCAGTAATGCTTGTCTAGAACATTATTAAACTCAGAATGACTCTATTAAACCAATTTAAATCAATGCTAAATCTATTAAGTTTTTCTTCTAATACTTTGGCTTTATTGTTTAAATCTTCTGCTTGTTTAGCAATATCACTTATTTTATGCATCTGGTTTCCCATTGACACAGCAGTCTTACTAGTTTCTAATACTGATTTTTTTGATATATCATATATATCATTACTTGAATTTACAATAGAATTATTATATTCATTCATTTCATTAACAGATTCATTTATATCCTTTATTATATCAATAATACAATGAATTGATTTTAATATGTTATTAAATGATTCATTTACATGTTTAACTGAAAGAAATTGTTCTTCCGATACGTCTTTAACACTTTTCATTATACTAACATTCTTATTAATCTCATCTTTTATAGACATTATTATATCTGATATATTTTTTGTTGCTTCATCTGATGAGTCTGATAATTTTTTAATTTCATTTGCAACTACTCCGAATCCTTTGCCTGCTTCTCCCGCCCTTGCTGCTTCTATTGATGCATTAAGTGAAAGTAAATTAGTCTTTTTTGATATATCCCCTAATATCTCTAATATTAAAATAATTTTTCTTATATCCTTTCATAAAATCCTCCTTAAAATAATGTAATCCTAAATATCATCTATCTAAATAGTCAATAAATGCAGAACCATTATTATAAGGTTCTGCATTTATACACATCTATTTATTAATGTAACTAGTCTTATGCAAGAAATAGCATAAGATATTCTAAGTCAACCTGTTATCTTTATATCCTGGTGTAGAATCAGATGTATATGCTAAATATATTATTTACATTTGCCAATTCAGTATATCTCTAAGTTGCTATACTTTTTCTTTTTTCATCTTGCAGAACAATAACTCTTTGTAAAACTATAAAAATAAATAGTAGCATACCTACAGCAATTTTTGTCCACCATGAATTTAAAGTACCATCAAACATTATTAAAGTTTGAATAATTCCAGTTGTTAATACACCGAATAATGGTCCTATTATATTTCCATATCCACCTGTCAATAATATTCCACCAATTACACAGGCTGCAATTGCATCCATTTCCATGCCATTACAATGAAGTCCGTATCCTGAAAGTGTATATATGGTAAATAGCAATCCTCCTAAAGCTGAACAAAATCCTGAAAATGTATATACAAGTACTTTTGTTTTTTCAACAGATAATCCCATTAGTTTAGCTGAAGCCTCATTTCCACCTAATGCATATACGCTTCTTCCAAACTTAGTGAATTTAAGCATATATACTGCTACAAGTAAAACAATCAAGCTTACAACAACATTTATTGAAATAAATGCTCCTGGCAATATTGGGATTCTGAAAGATGATATCTTACTGAAAGTTGGATCATTTATTATTATTGTATCTATACTAATCAAGTAACTAGCACCTCTTGCAAAGAACATTCCTGCAAGTGTTACTATCCATGGATGTAGTCCAAATTTTTGAATCAAAATTCCTTGAACAGTCCCAAATATTATTCCAACTACTAATACAATACCAATAACTAAAAACGGATTAAGACCTTTTTCTAAGAGACTTGCAGTAATCATACTAACAAATGCAATCATTGCTCCAACAGATAAGTCTATTCCACCAGTTAATATTGCTACAGCCTCACCAATTGCTACAACAATTAAATATGCATTATCTATAAATAAGTTAGCTATTACTTGTGATGAAAAAAATCCTCTATATTTTACCGAACCTATTATGAATAACAATAAAAATAGAGCAACAGTAGCATATATTGAGATATTATCTCTATTTAGCTTTATTTTTTTTGTATTCAATCCTTTTTTATTCATGCTTTAGCCGCCTCCCCTTCTTTTACATTGTTATTTGATATTGTTACTTTCTTAGTATTTATCATTTTTTTAAACTGCGGAGTCTGAATTGTACATACCACAATAACAACTATAGCTTTAACAACTAATGTTATTTCTGGTGGTACTCCTAAACTATATATAGTTGTTGTTAATGTCTGAATAAATAACGCCCCAACAACTGTGCCTCCTAAATAGAATCTTCCACCAGACATTGATGTACCTCCAATTACCGTTGCCAAAATCGCATCAAGCTCAAGCCATAATCCAACATTGTTAGCATCAGCACTTTTAATGTTAGAGCAAAGAATTATTCCAGCTACTCCAGCAAGTAACCCACAAATAACATAAAGTAAAAATACTATCTTTTTAGATTGTATACCAGCATATTTACATGAATTGCTATTTACACCTATAGATTCAATGAATAATCCTAATGAAGTTCTTCTTATTAAAAAATACATTATTATTCCAATGATTGCTGTGATAAATATTGCAACTGGAAGCAATATATACCCTGTTCCAATAAAAATGAATCCCTTGTGTGTAAATGTTAATATTTGTCCTCCAGTAATTAATTGTGCTATTCCTCTACCTACAATATATAAAATAAGTGTTCCTACCATTGGCTGAACTCCAATATATGAAACTAATAATCCATTCCAAGCACCACATATAATTCCGCAAATAATACCTACAATTACTGCTATCGGAACAGAACCACCTCCAACAATAACTGTTGCTGACATAGCTGCACTTATTGCAATTATTGAACCTACTGATATATCAATTCCTTGTGTTGCAATAACTAAAGTCATTCCCAAAGATATAATAATAAGCGGTGCTGCACGGTTTAAAATATCTATTGTATTTCCAAATAAGTGACCATCCTTCATGCTAATTTTTAAAAAGCTTGGTGTCATTATAAAATTAAATAAAAGCAATACTATAAGACTTATTAATGGCCAAAATATTTTTGATTTATAAAATTTTATAAATAAGTTATTACTATTCATACTACATTGCACCTCCTGCTATTGTTTTCATTATGCTTTCTTCTTGGATTTTATCTCCAGTTAATTCTCCAATAACATTTCTATCTCTAAGTACAACTACTCTGTCACAACATTTAACTACTTCTGAAAGTTCTGATGAGATAAATAAAATCGTCATTCCTTGTTTAGCGAGTGCTAAAATCAATTCTATTATTTCACCTTTTGCGCCTATATCTATACCTCTAGTAGGCTCGTCTAAAATCAATAGCTTAGGATTGGTTGCCAGCCATCTTGCAAGTATAACTTTTTGTTGATTTCCTCCACTTAAATTGCTAATCTTTTGCTCCATACTAGGTGTCTTTATTTTAAGCAAATCAATATACTTTTGTGATATTTCCTGCTGCTGCTTCATTGGTATATATTTAAATATTCCCTTATTTCCTTGAAGTGCTAATATAATATTCTCTCTTATTGTTAAATCTCCTATTATTCCTTCAATCTTTCTATCTTCTGGACAAAATCCAAAGCCTTCTTCTATAGCTTTTTTAGGATAGATATATGAATATTCTTTTCCATTTATATTTATAGTACCATTTGTTGATTTATCTACTCCAAATATAACCTTTGCACTTTCGCTTCTTCCTGATCCAAGCAATCCAGCGAATCCTATAACTTCACCCTTCTTTATATCTATGCTGAATGGCTTTATAGAACCTATTCTTCCGAAATTCTTTGTTGTAACTAATGTTTCAGTTAGATTTTTATTAACTTCTTTTTTTATCCTATTAGATTTAACTATCTCACCATAATCTTTTCCTATCATTTTAGATACTAAATCTATTCGTGATAACTTGTCTGCATCATAAGTTCCAACTAATTCTCCGTTTCTTAAAACTGTTAACCTATCTGATACTTCATAAACTTGATCTAAAAAGTGAGTAACAAATATTATTGACATTCCTTCTTCTCTAAATTTTTTCATAATTTTAAATAATTGCTTTACTTCATTTTCATCTAAACTTGAAGTTGGCTCATCAAGAATCAGTATTCCTTTTGACATATCTACAGCACGTGCAATAGCAACCATTTGTTGTATTGCTACAGAATAATTATTCAATGCCTTCTTAACATCTATATCTAAATTCAATCTCTCTTTCAAAAGTTTTTCTGAATCTTCATTCATCTTTTTCCAATCTATAAAACCACCTTTAACAGGCTCCCTGCCAATAAAAATATTTTCAGCAACTGTCAAATTAGGACATAAATTAACTTCTTGATATACAGTACTTATTCCGTGTCTCTGTGCTTCTTGAGTTGACGATATTTTTATTTCTTTTCCTCTTAAAAATATCTGTCCTCCATCTATTTCATAAACGCCTGTTAATACCTTAATAAGTGTAGACTTTCCTGCCCCATTTTCTCCCATTAACGTATGTATCTCACCACTCATTAATGTAAAATCTACATTTGATAAAGCTTTAACACCTGGAAAAATTTTAGTAATACCTTTCATTTCTAAAACTACTTTAGAATCATTCATATATATCTCCCTCCTACAACTTGTACGTACTACTATTTTTTATATAGGGGCTGGATGTAAATCCAGCCCCTATGCATTTATATTAATATTTTCTATTAGGTAATTCTTTTTCAGCATCAGCTTGTAAGAATGTACCTTCATTAGATTTTATAACTCTATCAGGTTCTTCACCATTTAATATTTTTTCTGAAACTTCTAATAATTGTGGTCCTAACAACGGATTACATTCTATTATAGCATTTGATTTGCCTTCTGCCATTAATTCGAACATATCTTTAATACCGTCACATGAAATAATGTAAATATCTTTTCCTGGTTCTAATCCATATTCTTCAATAGCTTGAATTGCTCCTATTGCCATGTCATCATTGTGAGACCATAAGACATCTATGTTATCACCATCAGATTTCAAGAAAGCTTCCATAACTTCTTTACCTTTAGCTCTTGTAAAATCACCTGTTTGTGATTTTATTATTTTATAATTAGGAGCTTTTTCTTCAATAACTGCATTAAAGCCTTTTTGTCTTCCAACCATAGCTGTTGAGCCAACTGTTCCTTGAAGTTCTGCAATATTTAATTGTGCATCTGCCCCAAACTGATCAATTACAATTTGAGCTGCTTTCTTTCCTTCCTCTTCCATATCTGAACCTAAGAAACATCTATAAAGTGAATCATCAGAAACTTGTACATTTCTATCGACTATTACTACTGGAATATTAGCATCTTTTGCTTCTTGTAATACTGTGTCCCATCCTGTTTCAACAACTGGATCTAATGCAATTAAATCTACCTTTTGTGCAATAAAGCTTCTAATAGCTTTTATTTGATTTTCTTGTTTTTGTTGACCATCAGAGAATTTTACTTCATAGTTTGAGTTTAATGTAGGTATTGATTTAATAGATTCTGATTCTGCAGTTCTCCATCCACTTTCTGCACCAACCTGTGCAAATCCGATTATTCTTTTTTCAGATCCACCAGAACTTGCTGAACTATCTCCTGATGCACCACTATTTGATGCTCCTCCACAACCTGCAAGCATTCCTACACATAATACTACCCCAGCTATTAATGATATCACCCTTTTTAATTTCATAACTTAACTCCTCCTAGTATTTGTATTTGTTTTCGTTTTCATGAGTTAATTATATAATTTTTTTTAGGTAATGTATTTATACAATTTGGATATTTTGTGCACTTTTGGGATATTAATTTATTTTTAAATTCTAATTGTAGAATTACTCTTTTGTTATGATCTTCCATTTTAATATAACTTTTTTAGGAACCTCTTCTTTATTCAATATTTTTATAGCGTAGTCTATAGCTTCTTTTCCCCCAGTTGGACATGTAAAAGTTCCATACAAAATTCCTCTATTCACCAATTCAATTCCTCCATTATATCCTGGAAGACCATCAACTCCTATTATCTTCACATTATCTATTCCCAGTTTTTCTAGAGCATTATATGCACCCAATGCCATATAATCACTATGGGCAAAGATTACATCAATATCACGTTCCTCCTTTATGATATTTTCTATCTTATCTTGTGCAACATCTTTTTGCCATTCAGCTACAACAGTTCTTTCAATGTTTATATTTTTCTCATTCTCTATTACTTCCTTAAAGCCCTTACTGCGTTCTTCATCCGGATTAGAGTTTAGAAAGCCTTGTATTTCAACAACATTAGTTTTTTTACCTTTACATGCTTCCACTACTAATTCTCCTGCTTTTCTCCCTATAGCCTCATTATCAGATCCGATATATAATGTATAGTCATACCCTTCAACCGCTCTATCTAGCATGATAACTGGTACAGATTCATATGCTTTTTTAACAACAGATTCTAACTTTTCAGAATCATTTATGGATACAATTAATAAATCAGCACCAAAATCAATAAGATCCTCTATATCTTTTTTTTGCTTGTCCGTATCTCCACCAGCATCTTTGTATATAACTTTTATATTATCATACTTTTTTGCTGCTTCTTTTATCTCATTATACATGGATATTCTCCAAGGCTCATATAAATTTGCTTGAGACATTCCAATTACAAATACCTTATTAGAATCATTATCTTCTATAATATTTATTATGAATTTACTTGAAAAAATTATGATACATATTAAAAGTAAAATTGAAATTATCACTTTTTTTTTATTCATACACATCTAACTCCTCCTATATTCTGTTGGAGATATTCCTTTTATCTTTTTAAACGCTCTACAAAAATAATGTTGATTGCTATATCCAACTAACTCTGCAACATCATAAATTTTTATTGTGGTATCCATCATAAGAATTATAGATTTTTTTATTCTTATATCAGTTAAATATTCAACAAAGGATAATCCCGTTTCTTTTTTTAATAACTTACTTAAATATGATGGGGTAACTTCTAGGTTTTTAGCAATATCATTTATATTGATATCACTAAGATAATAATTCGTCTCTAAGTAATTGATTACATGCAAGACTAATTTGCTATATTTCTTTTTATTCTTTATACACTCTAAAATTTCATTATAGATAACTTTTGTTGACAATATTCCTTCATCTGTATTTTTTTGTTCAAGTATAACATCAAATTTTAAATATAAATTTATCTTCTTTTTTAATTCTCTTTTATAGGCGATCCATTCTGATACATCAGTTATTTCTAATATAATAATTATATTATCATTATCATCAATAGATATTATCTTATTAGAAATGTCTTTAAAATCTTCATTTACAATATTTTCAATTGCAAACTCTATCAATCTATCATTCCATTTTTTATTATATCTAGATTCTGAATTTTTGTTCATTGTACTTATTAAGATCATTCCAATATTATTATCAAATCGTTTTCCCAAAAAATTTAAATCCTCTAGCATTTCTTTGTCCGATAATTTATTTGATAACCATTTACTAAAAATAGTATTTTTAAAGTATTCTAAATTTGTATCTAGTTGCTTATTAGCCCATTCTAAATAATTTTTATCTTTCTGATCTTTTTCAATCTTATCTAACGCTTTTCTTATAACATTCTCAAGTTCATTCTTATTTACTGGCTTTAAGATATACTCCAAAACATTGTATTTTAATGCCTTTTGTGCATAAGAAAATTCATCATACCCACTTATAATTATAATACTTATTCTAGAGTCTATTTGTTGTATCTTCTCTAACAATTGAATTCCATTTAAAAAAGGCATATTAATATCTAATAGCATAATGTTAATATTATTATTTTGTATTATTTCTAATGCTTGTTCACCATCTTCTGCTTCTACTATGTCACATATTCCGTATTGTTCCCAATTAATAATTCTTCTTATTCCTTTTCGTATTTTAGGTTCATCATCAGCAATAAGTAACTTCCACATAAGTTTCCTCCTAAACTGTATCTTAAGTATAATAATATCATTCTTATAGTTTTTATGTAAATATTTTATAAATATTATATTTATTTCTTCAATAGTCAAATATAATATCAGCTCTATATGAAATATACACTTAAGCTTACTTATATATAAAAATATTTTATATATAATAAAAAAGAGAACTGGTTATTTCATGAAGTTGCTGATAATCTCTTAAGCTAAGATTTCTCTTTAATTGATATTAATTACAATAATTTAATAAATTAAATTCTTTTTTATGACTTGGCTATATCATTAAATACATTTTTTCATTTAATTTACACATAAATTTAGAATTTGGCTTTATTGACGCTACATAATTATCGTGCTATAATCAAATAGTTATGAATTCGTGAAAGAGGTGAAAAATATGAGAGAAGGCATACATCCAGAATACCATCACGATGCAGTGGTTAAGTGCGCATGTGGAAACACTTTTACAACTGGTTCTGTTAAAGAAGAACTTAAAGTTGAAATATGCTCTAAATGCCACCCATTCTTCACTGGTAAGCAAAAAATCGTTGATGTTGGCGGTAGAGTTGACAAATTCAATAAGAGATTTGGTCTTAAATAAGACTTTTTTATTGAAAATAAAAGAGATTAATGATATAAAATCATTAATCTTTTTTGCTTTATCTCTTATTTTTATTTTTTAATAATGCTGATGTATCAAGTATTTCAGTTTTGTCTTTCTTATTTTTTTCAGTTCTCTTCTGATGTTTAACTTGAGTATTTTCTTTATTATCTGTTTTTATAGAATCTTGTTTCTCATTTATCTTAACATCTCTTTCTATTACAGCCCTTTTTACTTTCTTATTTGTATGATTCTTATTAATTTTGAGATTTATCTTATTAATATATGTCCATAAATCTAAATTTAATCTTCTATAAACTATATCCAATAAAAATAAAAATATTGCTAAAATTACTAACGGTATTGTTAAGTTAACTGGCTTAATTGATGATTTCATTTCTCCTAAAAACACTTCTTTAGGCTTATTAATAAATCTTCCATCAAGTTCATTTACCAATGTATTTAGTTTTTCTTTGTTATTATTAAATTTAAATTCATTAGAATATTGAAGTGAGAGAGCGCCATTATAATTATTTATCACTTGTCCATCACTTTCTTCTCTTACATTAAAGTTATAAAATCCAAGGTCTTTTAATTCAACTCTTCCAACATACTTTCCTGGTTCTTTTTGTATTAATTCAAACTTTCCACTTTGATTATTTTCACCATTATAAACCGCATTTACTTTGGATCCATTTTTAGCAGAATCGGTATAGAATTCTACAACTGCCTCATTTCCATCCTGAGTAATTGAAAGCTTTCCTTCATTGCTAAGATCTTCTATTGTCCAGTAAATTATATTCTTTATTAATTGAGCACCCTTATCCCATGTTAAAAAGTTTCCACTCCACTGACCATTAATATCAGAAGTCCAGCTTGCACTCTTGCCTATTCCATATTGCCATACTGCAAGTATAGGCTCATCATGACTTGAACATAGAACTTCTATGGCCTTATCTTTTTTAGATGTTCCTACATATCCAAGTAATGATGGAATATAATTTTCATCTAAAACTCCATTCATCACTTCATTGTTACTAACAAGCTTAGGCGTAAATTCTTCATTAATAATATAAGTTCCTGTAGATAATAGTACCTCTTTTGCAAATATTCTAGGTATATCAGTAAATCTATCTGTATGATAAGTTCTTCCATTTCCTTCAGCTGCTAACTCATCAAGAAGATTTGAATCTGCATCTTCTCCAACAGAAACTGTTGATAGTGTTATTCCAGCATTATTTATGTTATTGAGTAAATCTTCATAATTGCTTAATCCAAATCCATCTTGGCCATCAGTTAAAAGGATGATGTGTTTTATTTTAGCATTACTTTCAGATTGAATTGCATAAGCTTCATTTAAAGCTGGATATATAGATGTTCCCCCACCTTCACCAATTCCTGAGATAAGTTCTTTAATTCCTTCTTTATCATTAACATTTTGTCTATCAACAACTCTTTGATATTTATCATCAAATGCCACAACACTTATTTCATCAGTTGACCTTAAATTATCCAATGATTTCATTGCTGCTTCTTTAGCTAAAGTTAGTTTACTTACACTTCCATCACCAGAACTCATACTTCCTGATTTATCTATTACAAGGCTTATACTTATTTTAGGTATTTCATTTTTTCCCTTCTTATCCATGTTTACAGGTAATACTTTTTCCAAATTTGTATCTTTATATCCACCCAATGCATAAGAATTTTCTCCACCAAATGTAACTAATCCTCCACCATATTCTTTAACGTAATTTTCTATGTTATCTACAAAACCAATTCCTAAATCATCAATATGAACATCACAAAGAACAATGGTTTTATATTGGAGAATTTCATTTAATGTCTTTGGTGCAGCCTCTCCAGATATTACTGTAAATTCACTATTGGCTGCTTTTAACGCTTCTACTACACCTAAAGCACTATTTTTAGTTCCTTCTATTACTAAAACATTCGGCTTTGAAATTACATTTGTAAAACAGCTATATTCATTATTGCTGCTATTATTATCTTTTTCAGGTTCTATCAAAACCCTGTATGATTTAAATCCACCTGAAGTCTGGACATCTTTAAAAACAAATGTATTTTCACCTTTTTGTACTTCTACCTCTTGTTCACCTTTTTTATCTCTTCCTGAAAATAGTGTAAGCTTAACTTTTGTTTGAATATTGGATTGTATCTTAGTAATAACTGAAAATTCTTCACCTATTGAAATATTATCAGGTACACTTACGTTATCAACATAAACTTCATCACCTTTAAAATTATCAACATTGTATACCTTCAAATCTACATTTTCTTTCTTAAGTAAATTGACTGTCTTTAGCATATCACCTTTATTTTCTTCACCATCAGTTATAAGAATAAGTCTTTTTGATGATCTTTTATCAAACAAAGAAAAAGATGAGTTTATCGCTTCTTCAATATTAGTTGCTATAGTAATCGGTGATGATTTAAATTCTTCATAATTTTTAGAAGCGTCCATGTATTTATCCACAGATGCATTGTCTCCAAACAAAATTACTCCACATTTATTGTGATTAGGCTGCTCTTTTAGTGAATTATCTATAAATTTCAACCCTTCATCTTTAAATTCACTCATACTTTCTGAGACATCTAATAAAAATATAGTTTCAATATTCTTTCCTTTTAAATTTATGGTTATATCAGAAACTCCTAATATAATAAGAATTAAAATTAATATTCTGCTTATTAATACAAGTTTATCTTTTCTAACTACTCCATTCAATTTCTTCGAAATCAAATAAAAAATTAATAACATCACCGGTATTAATACTAATGCATATGCTCTTGTTATTTCTATTCCCATAAGCGACACCTAATTTCCTTTTAAGTACAATATATATTCAGTGATTAATCCTATTAAAGCGAATAATAAAAGTAGTGGCATCAAATTTAACCCTTTTCGTAAAGTTTTGCTCTCATTTTCTAAATTGCTTGTTTGGCTTACAGCCTCACTACTAACATTACTTTCACTTTCTGATGGAAAATTAATAGAAAATGCTTCTTTTAATTTTTCTTCGCCACTTTGCTTTTCTATTACTCTATATACTCCAATCTCATTTACGTTATTATAATTTGAGCCTGGCATTATTTCTTTTACTTTTTTACTTAGCGATGTTATCTCTAAACTTTCTGCTTGTGAAGTTCCTTTTACTATAATATCTTCTCCACATTTATAGTTGTGTTTATATAAAAGTCCGCCTTCAATCAATTGCTCTCCTAATTCATAAATAAAAATAGGAAATTCCTTTTTAAGTGCAACATCACTATTATGAATATCAAATCCTAATGCTGCTATTTTTCTTCCATTGTTTTCTCCTAAAAATCCAATAACATCATCATTGACATTTAATAAAGCCTTACCGTAGTATGGTACTTTGATATTTTTATAACTTGAGACTGTAAATTTCATATTTGAAGCATATTTAGATAATGTATCTTTTTGTCCAACTGCTTCTCCGACTTTATTTTTATCTTCAACGCTAAAAAATTCATTAGAATCAGGATTTACAAATAGCACATTTCCACTAGAAGGTATACTTTCTGGAGTAACATCATCAAATATATATAAATCATACTTTTCATCTGTTATATTTGAGATATCGTTTGTTTTATATAATTCAATATTTTCTATTGTATTTAATGCTTTTTCCAAAAATACATTCTTTTCTGTTACTAATAAAACTTTTTTACTTTTTTCATTTTCTATAGCATCATAATAAACATTATCATCAATTATTAAGTCCTTTTTAGATAATTCACCCTTAATATAATCTCCATCATAATTATCCAAAGTATAATTTAAAGTTATACTTTCTCCTTTTGGCAGATCTAAAGAAGTTACTTCTAACAGCTTAGAACCATTATATAGTGAAAAATCTCCATTATAATGACCTTCGCCAGTATTATTCACAGTAGCTATAACTTGAATTTCTTTATCTACAACTTTATGAGATATATTGCTTATAGCAGCATTTTCTCCACTGTTAGCTAAAGAAATAGCTCTTCCGTTTATATCTCCCAAATTAATATTTTTATCACTTATAATTAAAACTTCGTATCCAGCAAGGCCTTCCCCCATTGAACGTATGTAAGGCAATATTTCATTAATATCACCAGTACCATATCCTTGTTGTATGTCGTTAAGACTACTTACAGATTCATATTTAGAGTTTCCATCATACTTAATTATGAAGTTATTGGTATCATAATTTATTGATTTAATATATTCTCTTGAAAGTTCTTTAGCTTCGTTTAGTCTGCTTTTATCATCTTCATATAAAGTACTCATGCTTGCCGTATTATCTATAACAACAATTAAATTTTTATATTCTTTTCCACCAAACTTTAAAAAGGGCTTCATCACTGAGAAAATTAATATTAAAAATATTGCTATCTGAATAATCATCATAATATTCACTTTTAATTTTTCCCAAGGGGTATTAGCTTGTGTATTTTTATATGCTTCCTTCCAAAGCAAAGAAGATGATATTTCCTTTTCCTTATATTTTCTTTTTAATATATAAAGTAAAATTACTACTGGAATTATACTAAGTAATCCTAAGGGCCACAGATTTGTAATCCCCAAACTTCATCCAATCCTTTCGCTCATTAATATATAATTTTTTTCTTTCCAAAATCATTTAATATTATTTCTTCTATACTCTTACTTGTGTTTACAGTAACTAAAATCCCACCATATTTCATTACTAATTTTTCTAATCGCTCATTATATTTTTTTAATTCATCCTTATAAGCTTGTATCATTTTATAATTAAGATTTAATTTAATCTTTTCTTTAGTTTCAGAATCAATTAATGTCACTTCTTCTTCTAATGAAGGATTTTCCTCCTCTTCACATAAAACTTGAATTAAGACTATCTGCTGTTTTTTATAAGCTAAATATTTTATACCTTCCTCTAATGATTCAACGCCTTCATTGTTAAAAAAATCTGAAACTACAATCGATACACCCTTATTGTTAATCTTTCTTTTACAAATCGCCTTTGAAAGTTCTGTTTTTCCGCTAAACTCGATTTTTTCGAGTTCTTTTAAAAGCATCTGAAATCCTTTTTTCCCATTTGAGCTTGGCAGTAATGATAAATTTTCTTCACTGGCTATATTAATATAAACTCTATCTAGATTATTCATTGCTATATAAGATAAAGCACCTAATACTTGAAGCGCAGTTTTCTTCTTACTTTTCTTTCCAAAATCCATAGATTTGCTTTTATCTAAAAATAAATTAAATATTCCTTCTCTTTCTTCCATGAATATTTTTATAAACAGCTTATCAAATCTTCCATAAGCATTCCAATCTATTCGCCTAAAATCATCTCCATATGTATACTCCCTAAAATCTGATAACTCAACTGATGCTCCCTTTGCTTTAGATTTTCTTCCACCTTGCATTCCATTTGATAATCTTAGATTTATATTTAAATTTATTTTATTGAGCCTTGCAAAAAAGTCATCATCAAAGATTCTTTCCTCCATAATTGAACCTACTCAGTCCTTTCCAATATTAATGTGACTTGCTTATGAAGTTATTATCTATTCACATTTTTATTTTTTAATTTATGAGCAGTAATAATTGTGTAACTATAAGCATTAACTGTTATTATGCAATTATCAATAACAGCATACCAATTCTTTCCCTTTCGCGATATAGAACAATTAGAATCCTTAATTTTAGTTTTACACCATTCAACAACATCATCTATATCTAAATTAAGATTCTCTTTTATTCTATCAATGCCCATTTTAGTAGTATGCACTTTATGTAAATTTGAAAGTAATATTTCACTATTCTCCATAATTAAAACTCCTCTGAATATAATGCTTGGTGAGGTATGAGCCTAGCAGTATAGCCCATCTTCATCTACCGATAAAGATGTTTCCTTAAGCAGAGAGCCCAAATCTTGCATTTGGTGCGAATCGCTTACACCTACGAATGTATATGAGTAGGTGTTTCCTTTATAATAATTCCTTCTAATCCCCATAAAATAAGCAAATTCTTAAGAATATAAATTCTTAAATTCTTAAATTCTTAAATTCTTAAATTCTTAAATTCTTAAATTCTGGGCATTTTACTTTATTCCAAAATATTATGCAATATTTTTAAGCATTATTTTTATTTCAATTTGCATCTATTATTTAAACTACAACTTTTTTTAATTTCACTTCTATATTTGTAAATCTTCTAAAATTTTATCAATTATAAATTCTTCATTTATTCCTTCAGTAATAGCTTCAAAATTTAATATTATCCTATGTCTTAATATTGGATAAGCAATTTCCTTAATATCATCAAAAGATACATTAAGTCTTCCCTTCATTATTGCTCTTACTTTTGCACCACTAAATAATCCTTGAGCTGCTCTTGGACTCACACCTGCTTCAACATATTTTTTTACAATTGGATGTCCTTCATCGACTTCTGGATGAGTTGCAAGTATTAATTTCAGAGCATATTCCTTTACTGGTTCTGCCATTGGAACTTGCGATATTATTTCTCTTATTTTTATGATTTCATCATCACTTAAAATTGAATTTATCTCTATAGATTCATTAGATAATGTTAAATCCATTATTTTTTTAAGCTCATCTAATTTAGGAAATTCTACTTTAACTTTAAATTGAAATCTATCAAGTTGTGCTTCTGGAAGTGGATATGTGCCTTCTTGTTCAATTGGATTTTGTGTTGCTAGAACCATAAACGGTTTTGGTAGCTCATATGTTTCTTTTCCAACTGTAACACATTTTTCTCCCATAGCCTCTAATAAAGCTGATTGAGTCTTTGGTGTTGCCCTGTTTATTTCATCTGCTAAGAGTAAATTAGTGAATACAGGACCCTTTTCAAATTTAAACTTAGTCATATCATTTTCTTTAACAATTAGATTTGTTCCAACAACATCCGCTGGCATTAAGTCAGGTGTAAATTGTATTCTTGAAAATTTTAAATTTAATACTTTTCCAATTGTTTTAACAAGCTGAGTTTTTCCAAGTCCAGGCATACCTTCTAATAAAACATTTCCGCCTGAAAAAATAGCAATTAATACTGTATTTACTATCTCTTCTTGTCCAATTATGCCTTTTGCAATCTCATTTCTGCATAGTTCAAGCTTTGAAGCCACTTCCTTAATCATTTCTTCATTTATGCTCATTATTTATTCTCCTTATCCTTACTCTAATTCACTAAAATAGTTCTTAACTACATCCTGTAAACTTGGTGGAATAGTTGATTTATCCATTGATTCTATTTCTTGCTTACTATAGTCTCCGATTATGCTATCATACTGAACCTTTTGCCCATCTAAGTTTAATCCACTTTGGGTTTCGATACTTTGTGTAGATCCGCCTTTATTTTTATCTCCAGTTAAATTTTCATCATTTCCATCTTTTCTTCCTGGAATAAAAACTTCTTCTCCACTATTAGGTACTTCCATATTCTCTACTCCATTTTTGCTTCCAGTATTCCATCCACCTCCATTACCAGATCCTGCATCAATTCCAGTCCCATTGCCATTACCAGATCCGCTACCTGCTCCTGAACCGCTTCCGCTACCTTTTCCATTACCTTGCCCTGATTCAGAGCCACTTCCATTATTGGAATTATTTGATGAACTACCATTAGCACTCACACTAGAAGAAGGATCTACTCCAGTTGCACTTTGTGATAGTTCTGCTAATGCACTAGCTAATTCTTCTGATGAATCTAATTGCCCATCTAAAATATTTTCTGCTGCTTGTTCAAGTAAGTTCTTTAAATCTTCATCTGTTAAATTTGATGCAGCTTCTAAAAGTGCGTTTGAAAGCTTACTTTTTTCAGAATCACTCAAGCTATTTAAAGAATCATTTAATTCCTTCAATTTTGCTTCCAATGCATTTTTATTTCCCGATTCCATTGCTTCTAATATTTCTTTTCCTTTGTCACTATTTTTTAAGCTTTTATTAATTTCATTTAGATTTTTTAGCGCCTCATTAGTTACTTTAGTTTTTTGCTCATTAATGATATTTTTCTTTATATCTTCTATTAATTTTTTCCCTTTTTCCGACTTTGCCGCATCTTTTAATCCCTCAATTTTTTTGTCCAACCTATTCATCAGTTTACTAAGGCTATCGCTCTTATTTAAATCTTTAATTTCTTTTTTTGTATCTTCTAACATCTTCTTTAATTTCTTTTTTTCTTCTTCAGTTAAATCATTAATCTTTAATGCTTTTTCCTCTTCCTTTTCTATTTTCTCTATTGTTTCATTTTTTATTTTTCTAAAGTTTCTTAACTTTGATGCTTCCTTTTTTGCATTTGTAGGAATCGCTATAACTATTAAGCATGCTATAATAAGACCTATAAACCTAAGCATCTCTTGCTTCCTAATTCTTATAGGCAGCTTTTCTTTTATATTAAAGTCTCTAATTTTATCTAAGGTATCTTTTTTCTGTGCTATTGCAATTTCACTCTCATCATTAATAAATTCTAGAGATGTTGTAACTCTTTCATCTAATCCTTTTGAATCAACTATTAATGATATCTGATTTTTATTGGGTCCTTTCATTATTCCGACAACTATGCTTATAGCAATTATTAATATTAGTGCTATAAATGATAACTCATAAGAATATTCAAAAGTTATTATTGATGATGCTATTAAAATGATTAAAATTAAAGCTAATGAGGCATTAAGCCCCATTAGTAATCTATCTAATAAAAAATTTAATTTTATCCTTCTAGAAACCTTATTTACAAAGTTTAAAATTTTATTATCTAAACTCTTCATAAAATACACCCTTATTTCTTTCTTTTATATCTTCCTTTATGAAGTGGATTTAATTTATAAGCTGAAATTAACACTAACAATACACTAATAACTATTTGTATTCCCATTGAGATTAAATACCCATATTCAAAACTTGATAGATTAGCATTATCAAGATAATAAATAGAATTCATTATCCCCTCAAATCCAAGCTGCTTTCCTAACAAACTTATAAATCCAAACGTCGGACTTATGTATGCCCAAATGGGAAAATTTATATTAGCAGAATAATTTGTTTTTTCTGAACTGTATATTATATATATAAATGTTCCTACAGTTATTCCAATAAATATTAATAAAACCGCTCCATATGATATTGCAGTGGCAGCTCTTGAAGTTTTTACAACTGTAGAAATAAATACTCCTACAGCACCAACAAATATTGTAACAACTATAAAAAACAAGCTTAATTCAACTACATTACCCAAGTTTATTCCACCAATTAAAAACGTAATTGAGTAAATTGGAATAGTACAGATTATCAACAATACTACTCTGCTTATTGATGAAAGTAACTTTCCAACTACTATTGATAAAGCACTCATCTTAGTTGACAGTAATACTTCCAAGGTCTGCTTCTCACGTTCTGCACATATTGCTGTTGATGTTAATGAAGGTACTATAAACATTAATAATATAGCTTGTATAATGGCCATTCCGATATAGAAATATACTATAGATTCAAGATACAATCCTTCAAAGTAATTATTTTTAATACAATTATAGAAAATCAATACTCCTGCTGCTGATAAAATTCCAACATAAAATAATATAACCAAAGTGAATTTAAAACTTCTGGCTGATAACTTAATTTCATTTTTTAAAACCGGATTAATCCTCATTACGACTCCTCCTTTAGCTCTTCTTTTTCAGTAATCTTAATAAATATATCTTCAAGACTACTTGCTTCTCTGTTAAAAGATACTATAGGTATGTTTTGAATAACTAACTTCTTTAGAAGCTCCGAACATTCATTATCATCACCATTAAATGCAGCTGTTATTTTATTTTCGTTTATATCTATCTTCCCCACATTAGTATTTTCTTTTAATATTTTTATAGCATCTTCTTGCTTATTTAATACAGTAATTGCAATTGGATGAGTTCCAGATATCCTATCCATTATTTCATCTACCGTACCTTGGCAAATCATTTGTCCATTTTCTATGATTCCTAAATTAGTACATATTTCACCAAGCTCAGATAATATATGAGAACTTACTAATATTGTTTTTCCCATCTCCTTAAGATTCTTTAGAATATTTTTCATTTCAAATCTTGCTCTTGGGTCCATTCCAGAGGCTGGCTCATCTAAAATCAAGAGCTTTGGATTATGAATTAAACATCTAGCTAAGCATAATCTTTGTTTCATCCCTCTTGATAATCCATCTACATATGAATCATATTTATTTTCCAAATTAACTAACTCTAATAAATCCATTGATAATTTTTTAATATCTTTTCCGCTTATTCCATATATAGAAGCATAAAATTCTAAATATTCATATGATTTCAAGTTATCATAAACACCAAAAAAATCTGGCATATAGCCTATCTTTTCTTTTAGTTTTTTATTATTTTTTATAGCATCTATTTCATCAACATATACTTCACCACTATCAGGTAATAATAATCCTGATACTATTTTCATTGTAGTACTCTTTCCAGCTCCATTTGGTCCTATAAATCCAAATATCTCACCTTCATTTATTTCTAAATTTAAATTGTTAAGGGCTTTAAACTTTCCATATTTTTTTTCTAGCTCTTTAATTATCAACATTATTTAGCCCTCCCTTTTACAGATATTTGTGGTATTTGAGTATATCCATCTTCTTCAAGGCTTACTTGAACTTTTACAATTCCATCCTTAATGTAAGCTTTTGGATTAGTTAGGTCATTACCTTTAGCCTTAACATCTATAGTCTCATATTTTTCACTTTCATTGTTATAAATGAATATTTTTTGATTTCCACTAGATTGATATTGTTTATTTAAATTGCCAATTGTAATATTTAATATATCTAAATCGCTTCCGACCTCATACTTAAATGTTACATCTCCTTGCCCGTTTATTTCATTGTAATAATCATCTGCATATATATAAGCTGAGGAACTTAATACTACTGGTTTAAAATATCCCATAGGATAATTCAAAATTCCATCTTTATCTGTAAAATCAATATTCACTTTTTGAGTCATTACTGTAGTATCATATTTTGACACAGATCTATTATCAAAATTAAATCCATAATCTACAGGCATATTTGTTATAGCAATTATATATGTTGTCCCAAGACCATTACTCTCTATTTGTGCTAAAGATGATATTGCATTTTGTATTCTTATAATATCCTTATATTTTTCTTTATCACCTTTACTTTTATTATTCCTATATGAGTTATAATAATCATCCATTAATTTATTTGAATACTCACTAAGCCCTAAAGAACTAGTAGGTTTTATATCTATATTTTTTTCTTCACCTGCTTTAATTTTACCAATATCCCATACACTATTAGAAGATACAACTAATAATTTTTCTATATCATTTCCTAAAGTATTTTTTATGTTTCCATTTAATACATTAGACTCATATTTTAAATTAGTATCAAGACTAGGAACTATCTGTTCATGGTTAGATACAGTGAATTTTTTCATTTTTAAAGAAGATAAATTTTCAAATTCATAATATGAATTACTTTCTTTATAAACAGTTTTACTTCCTAATTTTTTGAATTCACTCTGAGAATTATTTCTGTAATAATTCTCTTCATTTAATATTTTTAAAAGCACATTATCAGGTTCTTTAACTATTAAGTTTCCCCTATTTTTTAATGCAACTCCAATATACCCTTTTACAGTACTTTCCTTAGATCCATCATTTAAAATAAAGTTTACTTGATTTAATGCTACATCTTTAATTCTAGTATTTGTTCCAATAGCAAATAACATTATTGAAAATAATATTGATATTATTGGAATTATACCCCATAGCAATTCTCTTTTTCCAAGTTTTTTCATAATAAAGTAAACTAATATTCCTGTAATTAAGCAGTAACAAACAAATATACCAACTATAGATCCTATATTGATTTCTTTATCAATTGGGATATTATTAAGCAGATTTGTAATTTCATATGGAGAATAATTAGAATTTGAATATCCATATAATCTGTCTACTTTGTTAACAAAATTCTTTCCTATATGCTCTTTCCAAAAGTATTCAATATAGTCTTCATTTGATATATTTTGATTAGCTAAATCAAAAGCTGCAACATAAATATGTCCCTTTTCATTGTCTAATTCATAAATCAAATTTTCTCCATCTTTTTCTAGAGCAACAGTTGCATCCTTTATTTCCAAATTTGCTAATGTATATCCATTTAAATCTTTTGTGCCATTATATGATATACCAAGGTTATTCTCTTTTATTGTCTTTGCTGAATTTTCTCCAGTTCCGATAACTAGTATTCCTCCATTACTTACCCATTCCATTAAATTCTTATAATGTTTATCAGTAAATTTTGAAAGATCATAATTATTAATAATAATCATATCCAGGGCAGAAATAGATTTATAGCTTTCTGAGATCATGTCAATATTTAAACCTACATTTACACTTTTGACATCTCCTCCAAATCTTCTTCCATCTACATTAAAACTCAAAGTTCTTAAATTGATACCATTTATATCGTCTGTTAGTATTCCACTAAATAAACTATATTCATCTATTCTTCCACTACCTACAATGATGGTCTTTTCTTTAATAATATTATTCCCACTTTTTAATACAACTGATATCTTTGAGCTGTTTTCATACAAATTTATAGGTATAGTTACCGTTTTCTTCTCATTAGAGTCAATATTAACATCACATACAAATGCATCATATGTATCATAAACATTAGTCTGAACACGCACTTCTACTTGTCCATTTATATTTTCACCTTTATTCTCTATCTCTACATTAACTGGTAATTCATAATTATTTTTATATTTTCCTTCAATTCCATATTTGACATTAATCGTTATACTATCCTTTTCATCTGCATAAACTAAAATTGAAGATAAGTTCATTATAACTACCATACAAATTATTATTACTTTTAATATTTTTAGTCTACTTTTTTTCACCCTACATCCCCCTTCTCAACGTTAAAACATGCTAAAATAAATTTATGTAAAATAGTTTTACTACATAAAATATAATAAAGGTGTACTACAGATAATAGTACACCTCCATTATATTTTATATAGCATTTTTTGTAAACATATCTTTCCTTTTAAAAATATTAAATTTATCTTAATTCTATGTAATAATATTATTTTATCTATTGAATATAAGTAAAGATTTAATTAATATAGTAAAAGTGATAAACTATATAGTATATTGTATTGGAGATGAATATATTTAGATGAAAAAAGTACTGATATTAACAACATCAACCGGGCAAGGCCATAACCAGGCGGCTTCTTCTGTTGAAGAATCTTTTAAAGCTTGTGGCTATGAAACTATAAAATATGATTTTTTAGCCAAAAATAGCACTTTACTTAATGATATTATTGTTCTAGGCTATGAGTTTTTGGCTGCCAAATTTCCAAAGCTATATGGTTTTTTTTATAAAATATCTAATCAAAAATTTACTAATAAGTTATTAAAAATTCCTTTCTACTTAAATAGTAAAAAAGTTGTTAAGGTTTTAAATGATATTCAGCCTGATTTAATAGTTGCAAGTCATGCTTTTAGTATAAACGTACTTGAAAACTGTAAAAAAAAGGGGCTGAAAGCACCTTATATTCTAATAGTTACAGATTTTAATGCTCATTATACATATGTAAGCAATTATGTAGATGCATATATTACAGGAAGTGAATTTACGAAGAAAACTTTAATTAATAAAGGAATATCTCCTGAAAGGATCTATCCTATAGGTATTCCTATAAGTCAAAAATTTTATACTGAAATAACTGAAGCTAATGAGCTTAAGGATGAATATTTTAATTTATTACTTATGAGCGGTAGCCTTGGGCTTAATTCTATTTCTATAGTTTTAAAAGAGCTTCTAAAGAATAAGAATAGACTTAGAATAACTGTAGTTTGTGGAAAAAACACAAAGCTTCGAGATAAATTACTTAATTATTGTAATGATAATAATTTTGAAAATAAAAAATTACACATTTTGGGATTTACTAAAGATGTTTCATACCTTATGGATTATTGCGATATTATAATTTCTAAGCCAGGTGGATTAACTGTAACTGAATCTATAGTTAAAAACACTCCATTAGTTATCCCTTTTGCAATACCTGGTCAAGAACAAGAAAATATAGATTTTCTTGTTAATGAAGGTTATTCAATTTTATTATCAGATATTAATGATATTAATGAAGTAGTTAATCGTCTAATAGACAATAAAGCTATTTTATTAGACATAAAATCAAAGCTCCAATCTCTGTCCTCAACATATTCTACAAAAAAGATAGTTGAAATAGGTGAAAACCTTATTAATGAATTATGATATCTTATTTATTTCAGTACATTTCATTAATAAAAATGCAGTATACTAATTTTAGAAATTCTAGTATACTGCATTTTATTAATATTTTACTTAATATTATTTTTTTGAAAAAGTATTTATAAATTCACTATTATTCTTTGTTTTAGAAAGCATGTTTATAAGATTTTCTGTTATATCATCTACGTTTCCATCATTATACATGTTTCTTCTTATAGCAAATGACACTTCTTGCTCTTCTTTAGATAATATTAAATCTTCTTTTCTTGTACCAGATTTATAAATATCAATTGCTGGGAATATTCTTCTTTCTTGAAGTCTTCTATCTAAATGAACTTCCATATTACCAGTTCCTTTAAACTCTTCAAAAATCATATCATCCATTCTTGAACCTGTTTCCACAAGTGCAGTTGCAAGAATTGTTAAGCTTCCGCCTTCTTCAATGTTTCTTGCTGCACCGAAGAATTTCTTTGGCATTATTAATGCACCAGGATCTAAACCACCAGATAAAGTTCTACCAGTTGGAGTTATTGTTAAATTGTAAGCTCTAGATAATCTAGTTATACTATCCATAAGTATAACTACATCTTTTCCTTGCTCAACCATTCTTTTAGCTCTTTCTAATACCATTCTAGATACTTTAGCATGATTTTGAGGTTCTTCATCAAAAGTTGAATATACCACATCTCCATTAATAGATCTCATCATATCAGTTACTTCTTCGGGCCTTTCATCAATAAGTAACACTATTAATTTTATATCTGGATAATTCTTAGATATGTTTTGAGCAATCTTTTTTAACAATGTAGTCTTTCCTGCTTTAGGTGGGGCCACTATTAAGCCTCTTTGCCCCTTACCTATTGGGCATATTATATCCATTAATCTTGAAGATAAATCACTACTATTTGAAGTTTCTAATCTTAATCTTTCTTTAGGATATATAGGTATTAAAGTTTCAAAATTCTTTCTTCCTATGGCTTTTTCTGGATTTTCTCCATTTACACTTTCTACATATAAAAGCGCCTTAAATTTTTCCCCTTCCTTAGCTTCTCTAACTTTTCCTTGAACTTCATCACCAGTTCTTAAGTTAAATCTTCTTATTTGAGATGGTGAAACGTAACCATCTTCACTGCTTGTTAAATAATTCTTGCAGCGTAAAAATCCAAAATTATTATTTTCTTGTATTTCTAATATTCCAGATACAACACTTGCTTCATTAATTCTTTCTTTTACTCTCTCTTTCTTCTCTTCTTGGTCAGAATCTCTCTTTATATCTTCTCTGCTATTTTTTATATTTTCTACTATTCTTTTTTCCTTGTTGTATGAATTAGAACTATTTTTAATCTCTACATTTTCCGTACTTATCGTAGTAGGTTTAGGTGATATACTCTCTCTCAAGACAACACCTTCTTTTTCAATAGAATTAGGTGAAACTTTTAATATTTCTTCTATTAAATCGTCTTTTTTAAATTTTGATATATTTTTTATACCAATTTCCTTTGCTACTTCTTTTAACTTTGTTAAAGTCATCTTTTCATAATCTTGTTTGGTCAAAATTGCACCTCCAAATTTATAGAATTTTCTACAAAATCTATTTAGATAATATATTTATAAAAATTATAACTATATTATCTTTAATTATTATTTATTAAGTTTTTAAACTAAATCACATATTGATACTTGGAAACTAAGAGAATTAAAGAAATAATATTAGATATTAAAATAATATTTAAGATAATTATATATTTTAACCAGTAAAACATAAATGTCTTACCAGTTAAAATATAATTTTTTGTCTAATATCGATAGAATTTATTATATATTAAACTTTAAAAGAATACAATTTATTTTGACTTGTTTTCATTAACAGCTGCATTAATGAATCCAATAAATAATGGATGTGGTTTATTTGGTCTTGATTTTAATTCTGGATGGAATTGAGCAGCTACATACCATGGATGTTCTGGTACTTCAACAATTTCTACTAATCTGTTATCTGGACTAGTTCCAACGATTCTCATTCCTGCTTCTTCAATTTGTTTTCTATATTTATTATTAAATTCGTATCTATGTCTATGTCTTTCATTTATTTCGTCTTTTTTATAAACTTCATAAGAGTTACTATTTTCTACTAATTTACATGGATATTGACCTAATCTCATTGTTCCACCTAAATTTTCGATATCTTTTTGGTCGTTCATAATATCAATTACAGGATATTTTGTATTTGGATTTATTTCTGAACTATTTGCATCTTCAAATCTTAATACATTTCTAGAATATTCTATGACTGCACACTGCATTCCTAAACATATTCCTAGAAATGGAATTTTATTTTCTCTTGCATATTTTATAGCTGAAATTTTTCCTTCTATTCCTCTGTCTCCGAATCCACCTGGAACTAAAATTCCGTCTACACCTTTAAGTAGTTCATTAACATCACCAGTTTCTACTTCTTCAGCATTAACCCATCTAATTTTAACTTTTGCATTATTAGCATATCCACCATGACTTAACGCTTCCACTACAGATAAATATGCATCATGTAACTCAACATATTTTCCTACTAAAGCTATTTCAACTTCATCTTTTAGATTCTTTATTTTATGTACCATTTTAACCCATTCTGAATTATCTATATCCTTACATCCTAAATGTAATTTTTCACATACTAGATTATCTAAGCCTTCATCATGTAACATTAATGGTACTTCATAAAGATGATCTGCATCAAGATTTTGAATTACTGATCTTCCTTCTATGTTACAGAATAAACCGATCTTGGCTTTAATATCATCGGATAATTCCTTTTCTGTTCTACATACAATTATATCTGGTTGAATACCGATTGTTCTTAATTCTTTTACTGAGTGTTGAGTTGGTTTAGTTTTTATTTCTCCACCTTTTCTAAGATAAGGCACTAAAGTAACATGAATATAACAAACATTTTCAGCTCCAACTTCACTCTTAATTTGTCTTATAGCTTCTAAGAATGGCTGTGATTCGATATCACCAACTGTTCCTCCTATTTCAGTGATAACTACATCAACGTCTATTTCTTTTGCTACTTGATATACTTTATCTTTTATTTCATTAGTTATATGAGGGATTACTTGTACTGTCCCTCCAAGGTATTCTCCTCTTCTTTCTTTTTCTATAACTGAACTATATATTCTACCTGTTGTAACATTTGAATTTCTGCTTAAGTTCTCATCAACAAATCTTTCATAATGTCCTAAGTCCAAATCAGTTTCTGCTCCATCATCAGTTACAAAAACTTCTCCATGTTGGTATGGACTCATTGTGCCTGGATCTACATTTAAATATGGATCAAATTTTTGAATTGAAATTTTCAAGCCTCTATTTTTTAATAATCTTCCAAGAGATGCTGCTGTTATTCCTTTACCTAGCCCCGATACAACGCCACCTGTAACAAAAACGTACTTCGTATTACTCATTTTGTCCTCCCATATTATATATTTTTTTATTTTAATCTTTACTTTCATAACTTTTAATGGTATAATACAAATTACCCCATAATATTTATGGGTTATTTGTGCTGTTTTATAACATAGGTAATATCTTATCACATTCTTGTCTTAATATCTAGTCTTTTTTATAAATTAATCATTTCATCATTATTTATATGATTTTCAAGAGCAAAATACTTTTCTCTAAAATTTCTATTAATTAATAATTTTTCCTCAGCTTGTTTTAAATTATTATTTACTGTTCGCGATGTTTTTAAATTAAAAAGTTCCTTTATTGTATTAATATCAAAACAATTATTATTTTTTAGCAGCAATAGTAAAAGATATTTATTTTCTTTACCCTTTAATAGATCTAGAAATTCTTTCTCTTCAATATCATAATACTTACATATCATTTGCAAAATTCTTAAATATCTCATATCTCTCATTATCCGATCAACTCCTACTTGGAATTGTGTCCATTAATCTCATTTTTAATCATATGATTATTATATGAAAATTCGTTAATGCTACTTTATTAGTACATATTCATAAAACATATATTCATCTACAATAAAATAAATTTTATAAAAAGTTTCCACATAGCCGTCTATTTTTCTCATCTGCCTTTTAGAGATTACATGAAAAAAACTTTAGCAGGCAAATAATTTTCTAAATAATAAAAAATAAAACTATAGAATATTATTAAAGTAACATCCTAATAGTTTTATTCCTAAAGTATGTATATTTTAATTGTTCTCAGCAACAATATTAACAAATAAATTTGTTTTTACGACTTGTTCTTCTTCTAATATTAGTGTATAAGCAAGCTCTACAGTCCCACCGCATTCATTTACATCTATATATAATCCATTAGTATATGTCTTAATATTCATAATACCATATGGAGTCTTATATAATACTATATTTTCTTTATTTTTCTTAAATTCCATTTTTGTTTCTGTAGTTCCTTCTCTTATCAAATCAAAGGAATCTTCCTTTATGATCATAGTTGTTTCTGTGCCATCCATTCCAGAAATTTCCGTTTCATCATATTTAACAACAAATCCATCATCAATTTTTTCAAACTCTCCAACACTTACAACTTCTACCAAATCATCATCATTTTCTAAAGTATTACTTTTTATCGTAATAACCGCCTTTTTCTTCATTTATTTCCTCCGTTTTATTATATCAATGTATACTACAAATTATTTGTATCTAGTTAATATTATATTTATCAAGTTCTTGTTGAGTTATGCAGTCTACTAATCTTTTATCAGAAAAGTTAGTAGATACTCGTCCAAATTTTACCTCTACGCTTTCCTCATCTTTTCCTTTACTATATCTAACTGCCATTCTACAAGCTATTATAATATCATTTTCTGTAGGATTATTCCCTTCTGGAATTATTACCATTGCTCCATTATATTTGCTAGTTAAAAACATAAGATCATTCTTATTTAATAAAACTTTTATGCTTTCACCTTCTTCAGCAGTTCTAGTAACTATTATTTTGGTTTTATCATCTGTTATGAAATGTCTTCCGTATTTCAATAAATTTATATCTTTTTCTGTAACATTTTCTTTTCTTTCCACTAATTCCTTTAATCGTATAGAGTAATTTGGATCCGTAAGTTTGCATCCACCAGCTGGTGAAGGATAATCTTTTATTCCCCACTTATCTGCTAGTTCCATTTGTACTTTTCTGCTTCTCCCTGAAATATCTAATAACATTTCTCTATCTACAAGTCCATTCACTTCCATAGGTGTTGGATCTAAATTCTTAGCACAAAGTGGTCTTAAAATCTTTTCACTAAATCCTGATTGTTTCTTTACAATATTTAATGCTGATTTATTTTGTGACATTGGTCTTTGATTCAATACTTCACCAGTAATTATAAAATCTGCATTAAATTTTTCTAATAATTCACCTGAATATCTCATCATCATAGAATGGCAATCTATGCATGGGTTCATATTTTTTCCCCATCCATGACTAGGATTCTTAACCATTTCAAAGTGTTCTTTTGAAAAGTCAACTACTTCCAACCTTATTCCAATTTGTTTTGTCATTCTTTTTGCATTTTCTTCATTAAAAAAGTATGATCTAAAACAAATACCTATTACTTCAATTCCTTGCTCTTTTATTAACCTTGCTGCTAATATACTATCCAGACCTCCAGATATCATAGCTAGTGCTCTTACCATACTAATCCCCCTATTATATTTTTATTATAAATATTCAAATATTATTTTGTTAAGCAGAGAGCCCAAATTTTATATTTGGTGCGAATCGCTTACACCTACGAATAAATATGAGTAGGTGTTTCCTTGGCATATAATGCTTCGTGAGGTACGAGCCTAGCATTATAGCCCATCTTAATCTACTGATAAAGATGTTTCCTTAAATAATTCCATCTAGCTCCTATAAAACAAGTAAATTTGTAAGAATTTACATTCTAATATTTATAAATTTATGCTTTATTTTTAATTGTCAAAATATACTTTTCAATATTTCAACAATCTTAAACTTATATTTTATTTCTTGTTTGTCAGTCTCTATTTTATTATTCTCACTATCGCTCTTATCCTTTTTTTCAACTTTAGCTAAACTTTCTTCTGTTTTATCATACTGTACCTCCGCCTTAGATTCATCTACAAAGCATAATGGCGGAAACATAACACACCACCAATTTCTTCCTTGTCCACTTCCAATGATTATTCTAAAAGCCTCATAGTTTCCTTGCGGTAGTACTATATTACCATATGATTTTTCAGGAAAGTTTTCATGTGACAATTCTAATTTTACACCATAACTATAGTTGTTGTCTTTAATAACTTTTTGAGCAATTTGTTTAACCTTATCTTCATTATCTATAATTATTTTTCTTGATTCTTCTATAGATGAAGAGTTACTAAGATATGGATATAAATATTCTATCACTTTATTTTTTACCTTTATCTTTAATGCTTGATCTTCATCAGTATCACTATTTGCAATAACATGAAATCTAATTAACGAATCCTTTACGTCATTATAATTTAATACTCTTAGTTTTGTGCTGCTTTCTTGAACCGTTAAATTATTTTTATTACTTATAAAATTTACAGTACTAGCTTTATCTAAATTTATATCACAACTCATAAGTATATTTGTAATATAGCTCAAAATTAATATTAATAATAAATATTTACATTTCAATTTTTTCATAACTAACCCCCCTTGTAGTTGAAATTATTACCACTAGGAGGTGTTTTATACATCTAAGTATTAAATTGTTCTTGTTATAAATACATCTTTATATTTATCTTTCATATAATCATAGCATAACTGAGCCTTATACATATCATCAAAGAAAGCAAAAACAGTTGGCCCACTGCCGCTCATCATTGTGCCTAAACATTCTTTCATTCTAGCGCCTTCTTTTATATTAGCTATAGTTTTATGTCTTCTTAAAGTAACATTCTCTAATAAATTTTTCATATTATTTGCAACAAATTCTAAATTATCTTCTTCCATATTTTTTATTAGCTCTTTAGTTTTAGGGTGAAGTATTACCTTAGATAAGTCAAATTCTTTATAAACATTTTTAGTAGATACTCCAAAAGGAGGTTTAATTAAAACTAAAATCTTATCTTTAAAAGGTTTTAATTGTGTAATTTGTTCACCAATTCCTTCACATAATGCTGTACCTCCATTAATGCAATACGGAACATCAGCTCCTAACTTAACAGCCATTTTTCTTAGTTCTTCATCTGACGCATTGATGTTAAATATCTTATTCATAAGTTTTAAAACTGCAGCCCCATCTGTGCTTCCACCTGCCAACCCGGCAGAGACTGGAATATTCTTCTTTATATTAATATAAACACCTTCATCTATTCCAAAATGCTCTTTAAAAATCATTGCTGCCTTATAAGCTATATTTCTTTCATCTGTAGGAACATAATATTTATCACATTCTAACTGTATGCCATTTTTCACCTTTTTTACTTCTACTATGTCATATAAATCTATTGTTTGCATTATCATTTCTAATAAATGATATCCATCTTCTCTTTTTCCAACAACATCTAAAGAAATATTTATCTTGGCATAAGCCTTAATTTTCATGTTAATACCCTTTCTTTACATTTTTTATATTATTGTATCATAGGTAAAAAATCCTGTCTAATTTAGTTGTTGGAATATTATTTTTATATATCACCATATTTTAAATCTGATTCATTATTTATTTCTTTATTATTGTTTATAAAATCTAAAAGTGGCCTAAGCTTTTCGTAGAATACAATAATTATATCCCCTCTTTTACTTATGTTTAATGCTTCTTCTAATGCTTTCACTTCATCTAAACAAATTCTTGGCTTAATTTCTTTATTTCTCTTTAATATAGATTGACTTAATAAGCCGGCTATTTCTCCTTCTTTTCTTCCACGCTTATCAATATCCTCTTTTATTACTATCTTATCTAAATTTTCTGAGCATAATGCTCCTATTTGGTCTATCATTTCATCCTGTCTATCTCCTGGAACTCCAATAACTCCTATTATATTATTTTTATTTTTGATTTTATTTAAAGAATTCAATACTGCATTATATCCTTCAAAGTTATGACCGTAATCTAAGATTATCTTTCTTTCATTATAATCATATACATTAAATCTTCCAGAATTCTCAGATCCATTTAGTTCAAAATTCATAAATGCCTTACTTATAACACAATAATCTATTTTTAATCCAACTAATGCTGCACATGCAGCCATAGCATTTTCAATATTATATTCAAGCATTCCATTGTATGATATCGGTAATTTATCATTTTCTATGATCTCATATTTCTTATTTTTATTTATAACAACTATTTTATTATCTTCTACAAATATAGCTATTTTTCCATTAACTATATTTTCTTTAACAAGCTCATTATTTTTATTTTTAGAAAAATATATTTTTTCACTTTTTATTCTCGGAATTATTTTCCTGCTGTATTCATCATCTGCATTTATAACTACATACCCATCTTCTTTAACAGCTTCTCCAACTAATGATTTTACAAAGCTTAAATCTTCAATTGAATTAATTCCATTGAGTCCAAGATGATCATTTGTTATATTAGTTATAATCGCTACATCTGCTAGATTATAAGCCAATCCCTTTTTTATTATACCACCTCTTGCTGTCTCTAACACTGCAAAATCAACATCCTTGTTTAATAGCACAGCTTTAGCACTATCAAATCCTGAATCGTCGCCATGATGTATGCATTTTTTATTAATATATATTCCCTCTGTACAAGTCATTCCAACATTATATCCTATCATACTTAATGTATGATTTATCAATCTAGATGTTGTAGTCTTTCCATTAGTACCAGTTATAGATATAACAGGTATATTTTTAGGATGTCCATTATACAACATTTCAACTATTGACTTTCCAACATCACGTTTTTTTCCTTCACATGGATATTCATGCATCCTTATTCCTGGAGCAGCATTAATCTCCATTATTATCCCATCATTAAAATCTATAGGTATACCTATATCTTTTGCACATATATCTATACCACAAATATCTAACCCTAATACTTTAGCTGCACGTATACAATAATCTATATTTTCCTCACATATATCATCAGTACAATCTATTGCAATGCCTCCAGTAGATATATTAGCATTTTCTCTTAAAATTATATTTTCATCCATCCTTGGTATGTAATCTAATGATAAATTTCTTTTTTTCAACGATAATAGTAATTCAGTATCAATCTTTATTTTGGTTAATTGTTTTTCATGATCTTCTCCTCTTCGGGGATCTTCATTTAACCTTTCTATTAAAGTCTTTATATTATCTTTTCCATTACCAATAACAGATGGGGACATTCTTAAAGAAACAGCTACTACTTTATAATTTACTAAACAAATTCTATAATCCTTCCCTACAAAAAATTTTTCTATTATTATATCTTTAATTTCTTTTTTTAATACTTCATATGATTTTAATAATTGCTTTTCATTTTGTATATTAAGTAATACATTTTTCCCCTTACTTCCAAATTGTGGTTTTAACACAACTGGATATCCTATTTCATCTGCCTTTTTTAATAAATCTACAATATTAAAAATCTTATAGCCTTGTGCCACTGGTATATTTTGAATTTCTAACAATTGTTTTGTTAATAATTTATCGCATGATATATCTGCTGATAAACAACTAGTCTTTTCTCCTATTGTAGCTTCAATAAGCCTTCCCATTTTTCCATATCCGATTTGATAAATACCACTATTAGCCAATTGAATCACTGGTAAATTATATTCTTTTGCAGCATTACATATAGCTTTTGTACTAGGACCTATTTCTTCTTTCAATAAAATACTTCTTACAAAAGAGAGTCTTTCTTCAAAATTTATTGCTTCTTGTTTTATTAACGAATTCATTAAATCAATAGCTAAATTGATAATTTCTAAAGTTGTTTTTTTATATTCATATTGTACAATAATATAATAGAAATCTCCCTCTATCTCACGTGCCTTTCCATATGCAACATCAATGCCTAATCTATTTTGCAATGCAATAATAGTATGTTCACATACATGTGCTAAATAAGTTCCTTCTTCAAGTCTTTTAACGAATCCACGATCTTCATCAATACCACATCTATGTTCATTTAATTCTGGAATAATTTTTAGCAGATTAAAATTAAAATTTGGTATCTTATTACTTGGAGTTTCACAATAACCTTCTAAATCTACATCTATCCTTATACATTTTTTATGAGAATATATATTTTTCCCTTCATATATTCTCTTTTGTATTATTTTCATAGCTAGTTTTTTCCTCCTCAAAAGGCATCTTTTTTATAAGATCAAATTTATTATTTTCTGTGAGTACATGTAATATAACATTATGCATGCTTAAAATTTCATCACTTTTTAGTTCTGAAACATTTGTATATGTAATCTTACTACCATCTACAAAATAGACAGCCCCTTCCCCAATAACCTCTATCATTCCATTCTTTTCAACTATTATTGCAGTATTTTCATCAATTCCTATTCCTAATACTTCTGGATTTTGTGCAATACCTGTTAATAACCTTCCTATTCTTCCCCTTTGGGCAAAATGCTGATCTATTATAACATCTTTAATTAACCCTAGCCCTGGTGCCATTTTTAAAGTGCATTTTCTTGGAGAGTCTTCATCATCACCTTGAACAATCATAGTATCACTCATAACAGATGCTCCAGCTGATGTCCCCACTATATATGCACCTAGCTCACATGCATCTTTCAACGCATCATAAACAGAAGTTCCTCCAATTAAACTAGTTATTCTTAATTGGTCTCCTCCTGTAAAGAAAATTAGTGATGCTTCTTTTATCAAATTTTTATTTTCTTCTTCAAAAGCATCTCTTCTTTCACTAATATCTAATATTTTTATATTTTTTACTTCTAATTCTTCAAAAACTTTTCTATACTTATTGGCTGCTTCTTTGGGATATTCTGTCGCTATTGTTGCTACTAATAAAATATCTTTATCCTTATCAATGCAACTACAAACTTTTTTTAGTATCTCTTTTCTTCCTTCTTTATCTTCAGCTCCACCAATAATTATTAAATTTCCACTTAATAGTTCTTTCAATATTACTCACCTCATATCATGATGCATTTCATATTGTTTCCACTAACAAGATAATTATTCAAAAAAATAGATGTATACTAAAAGTAAACTGGTAGTCCAGTTATAAATTTTATAAAAGAAGAGTTATTAAATAATCTCCAAATTATTTAATAACTCTTCTTAAAATATTTTTCTAAAATTTTGCTCTTCCTGGTATTATTAATTTACTTCCTACCTCAATATAATCGATATTTTCTATTGAATTAATCTTAACTAGCTCATCGATTGTTGTATTATACTTCTTTGCTAATTTCCAAAGAGTATCTCCTTCTCCAACAACATAAATTGTTATACTAGCTTTCTTTTCTGGTTGTTCCCCCTCTTCTTCAGTTACATCAGAAATAAACTCCTTTTGAACTTCATAAAGCACTTTTGCTGATAATGCAACTGTTGCTTTTACTGATATGCTATTACTTTCCAAAAATGATTCAATATTTTCTAAGCTGCTTCTTACTATTGACTTCATTCCAGTATCTGACCCCAATATATCTATCATGGTTGTGAATGGAATTTCAGCCTTTATATCTGATAAATACTTATCTTCTTCTGTCGTTTTATATAATATATCTACTTTAATTATACCTTCAACTTCAACTCTGTCTTTCTTAACTTCTTTATCTGTTAAAATAACAGTAGCATTTGTGGATATAATTTGTTCTGGTCTCAAATCATTTTCTTTTAATTGAATACCATCTTTTACAATTGCTTCTGTAGTATTTGCACCTTGAAGCATTCCAACTTCATATTGATCTTTTCTAAGCCCCATTAAAAATTTTGGTGAATATGCATCTTTGATAGTATCAATGCTTTCCTTAGAAAATATCTTTACATTTGCTTTAACTAGAAAATCACAATTTATTATTCTAACTTCGCCTAAATCATCTTCTTCTAGTAAAATCTCATCATCGACTATATCAAAAAATATTGATGGTATCATGTCTGATGTTATGCCATCTATACTTTCTTCTTTGGATAAATAAACATCATCTTCTAAACAAATTATGTCTTTATATTCGTCTCCCTTATACAATATGTTTATTTTACAATAACATCCAATGTATATTTTATCCTCTACGATTTTAATTTCCTTTTTATGCAATAATAATGAACATTTTAAAATTTTATTTATTTGTGGTTTATCCATTCCCACTCTAATCATTGACTTTCCATCAAGCTCTATTTCTTCACTAGCACGTATTCTATTTATTGTCTCTGTTTTTTTAAGTACTTGAACCTCATCATTCCCCTCAATATCCTTTACAAATTCAAACCCTTTGCTCTTATAAAGCTCCCATTCAATTCCTAAGATTCCTTGAATAGATATCTTTCTCTCATTCATTATCATTGCTTCAATATGTTCTACCTTAGCCTCAACCTCACAAATAACTGTATGTTCACCTTGATTCAAATCAATATTATTTGTAAATTTTTGAGTATAGCTAACAGAATTAGCAACTAACCCATCTTCTCTAGCTAAATATATAGCGGTATATTCAACCTTTCCTTCTAGTACTATTTTATCTCCTACTACTTCTTTGCTTATAATAACTGGGCGTGACTCAATGCATAATATTTCTTGAACATCAGGATGAGTATCTGGAATTAAGTATTCATCCTTTAAGACTATGTTTGAACTATTTTCTCTAATCAATTGCTCGAATTGTACATTTTCCTTTATAACATCTATATCTGACATCTTTAAATACCTCCCATAAAACTACTACTATTCATTTATACATAAACTTTAATTGTTTTATGACAAGCACTATAATAAATTTAAAAATTTTTTTTTACAAAATACTCATCTTTTGAATATAATATGATACTTTATGTCCAATATATCTAAGTTTTGATGTTCTTCTATTTTTTTTCAAAAAATATTGACATTTTTTTTATAATAATATATCATTATAAGTGGTTATTGACCATATAACCTCTCATAAATTCTCAATACCCTTTTATACCATAGTTGAAAGATGGAAACCCACCATCTTTCTTTTTTTATGTTTTATTTTCTATAAAAAATAAAACTCCGATATATATATCGAAGTTTATACACTACTTGGAAATACTAACTGCACCGTTTTTGTTAGTACATCTGAATAGCTGTAAGTCACTTTCCTTTGGGTGTCATCTTTTAATCTAATAACAAAAATGTTGTGATATACACTATCAATTACTCCATCATTAACTAATATCTTTTTTCTTCCTCCATTAGCTTTAAGAGTAACCTTTTGCCCTAAGTGTTTACTTATATCACTTTTTATGGTGGCAATGGTATTAGTGTTTTCCATATTAAACACCCTCTTTCCAATTTATATTATATCATAATATAAATATTTGTCAAATAAAATTTTAATTTTATCACCTATTATGGCACTTGTCAATAAATATTATAAATAAAATATTAAGATATTTTTAGTATCTGTTTATTTTATTATTTTTATTCGTATATTTTCTAGAATTTATCAATAAATTCTTTATATTTAACTATTCAGTTATACTTTTCTTTTTATTCTTTTTTTATATTTGATTTAAATATAAATAACACTTATAAAAAAAAGAATCTATATGAAATTTAATTAGTAATTTTGATATAGATTCTTTTTTGTTAAAAAATAAATTAGATATATGGCGATTTAGGATATCCTTCTCTATATTTGCCACGTGTTTGTAATCCACCTACACCTTTAATTCCTGTTATTGTATTTTCAATAACATCTGTTATAGATATTACCTTATCAATTCGTGTATATGCGATTTTTTCGCACACAAATACTGGATCTAAACAGTGTATAAGTACTCTGCTAGGAGATGAAGCGAAATTTGCTCCAACATCCAATATTCTTTCATAGCAACTTTGGCAGGCTCCTGCAAAAATCACCAATTCATCATAGCTTGAATTATAATTTCTTAGATTCTCAACAGATTTCAAAAAATATTTTGAATTCCTATAATTATTTAAATCCAAATAATCTTTCGGTTCTTTAATTACACTGTCATGGCCAGTAAGAACTACTATATCCGGCTTTACTTCCTTAACTAAATCTACTATAACATCAGGTTGTTCATTCTCTGGTATAGCTTTTCCTATAGCATCTAATGATAGTTGCTTATATACCTTTAAGCATGTCTCCATATATTCACTGTCTCCATCAACATGTAGGATTTTCCCTGGCCTCCCAAACATCAATTCATCTTTATTTTTTATTTTGGGGGCTTTTTCAACTTTGTCTCTAAGTTCTCCTCTAAAAACCATCGCTTTATTTATTGCTTCGCTTACTCTTGTATTTAAGATTTTATCCTTAGATCCAATATCATTCTTATTATCTTCTTTAATTTCTTCTAAATCCTCAATTGCAGAATCAGCTATTATTCTTATATTAATTCCCTTTAAGATAAAATTTTTCTCTCCATTTTTATATTTAATATCTATAATTTTAAACGTTACATCCTTACCATAAGAGCGTCTTACAACAATATCTCCTATATCCATTATATTACTCCTAAATATATTATTCATTTTATAATATGGAAATTATCATCAAAGGTTTCATAGTATATGCTTATAAATAACTTTCTCTGTAAAATATTATTTAAATAAATAATAATCCTTATAACTTACAATACAGTAAGTTAATAAGGATTATATCTTTATTACTATATGTTATACTCACTTTTAAACTTTTCTAGGAATTTTAAGAATAATTCCTGTTCTTCAACTATTCCATTTAGTTTACCTGCAAAAGTATTTTGTGCCCAATTAACCTCATTATAATAGTATCTATTAGCAAGCCTCCAATATCTTTGCGGAAATTGAAGATACGCAAATAAAACTTTATATTCATCTTTTGATAGTTTTGAGACAGAATTATATTCTTCAAGAATAGCGGCTGCGAAATCAAAATTCCAGTCAACTCTTTTTAAAACCTTTATCATGAAGTTGCTGATATCAAACATTCTAACTTCTCTTTTACAATAGTCGAAATCTATAACATATACATCCTTATTAGGACTCAAAATTATATTATGATAGGTATAATCATGGTGACAAAAGCTCTTATCTACTTCTGCTATTGCACATAATTCATAATATGCTGAACTTTTTAATGTATCTAACGCCTTTTTACCAATTTCCTTATAAAAGTCCATCGATTGTATATACGCTATATCAAAATCATTCTTTATATTCTTCTTTCTAACCATATCCCTCATCTTATCAAATGATTTTATTCTTTTTTCCATTAAGTGAGGCCATCTTCCAAGATCACTTTTAAGCTTAGAATTTTCAGGTGGGTCATACCCCTTTGAAGCCTCATGGAGCTCTGCTAATGTTTTAGCAGCCATCTTTACTTCCTCTATGTTGTGAAAGTCACACTCTTTCCCATCTAGCCATTCTGATAAAGTATATAAATCCTCGTTTACTAATGCATAAGGTTCATCATCTATATTCAAATAATATTTGTCCAAATTAGTAAAACCGTTTTTAGCAAGATGTTCTTTTGCCCCATAAACAAACAATAATTTTTGTGGTCCATAATTTATTTTCTTTAAACATCTCTCACCCTTATCAGTTTTGAGATAATAAACACCTTTATTGGCCTTAAGTTTTTCTATCTTTATATCAAACTGCCTCTCAATTTCAAATTCTCTCATCATACTCTCTCACCTCCTGTATATTTATATGTGAATTATTTTTCTTTTATTAACAATTTTTCTATTCTTTTAATATAATACATTAAGATAAATACTTTGAAAGGGTTTAGTGATGAAAATAGGAATAGATGGTAGGGCTGCTAAATGGTACAGAGGTACGGGCATTGGCACATACACTCATGAATTAATAAGAAGCCTTAATAACACTGACTCCATCAACGATTATTTAGTTTTTATGCCAGAATGTGATTCATTAAATAATCTAAATGAAAATTTTAGAATCCAGTCTGTTGAATCAGTATGTTCTGAAAACTTTTGGGAAAATGTAAAAGTCCCTAACATCTTAAATAGCATTGATATAGAGCTTTATCATATCCCTCAAAACGGAGTTGGACTTTCAGAAAACATTGAATGCAAAAAAGTTATTACATTACATGATATTATTCCACTCAGAATGCCTGAAACGGTTAGTGATAGATATCTTAAAATTTTTAACGAAGAACTTCCAAAAATAATTGACCTTTGTGATGGAATAATTACAGTATCAGAGTTTTCAAAAACTGACATTGCAAAAGAATTTAACTTTCCTTTAGAAAAAATATTCGTAACACCTTTGGCTGCTGAAAAAATTTATAAACCTTTGAGTAAATGTAGGAGCAAAACCTTTATAACAAATAAATATGGAATTGAAGAAGATTTTATACTTTATGTTGGAGGATTTAGTCCTAGAAAAAATATTCTTGGATTAATAGAAGCATACTCTAGGCTCCCCTCAAAGTTAACGGATAATTTTAAATTAGTTATAACAGGTAGAAAAGGTCCTGCATATGAAATGTATAAATCTAGAACTGAAGAACTTAAAATTGCTGATAAAGTTATATTTACAGACTTCATTCCATTGCAAGATATGCCTCTATTTTATAATGCAGCAGAAGTTTTAGTATATCCTTCTTTTTATGAAGGATTTGGACTACCTCCAATAGAAGCAATGGCCTGTGGAACACCAGTTATAGCTTCTAATGTAACATCCCTTCCTGAGGTATGTTATGAGTCTGCTTTATTAATCGATCCAAATGATATAGATCTATTGTCATACGATATAGAAAGAGTTCTAAGCAACAGCTTGCTAAAACTCACAATGGTTAAAAAAAGTTTGACTCGTAGTAATGATTTTTCCTGGGATAAAACAGCTACTAAAACAATAAACGCTTATAAATCAATAATAGAAGATGCTTCACCTAATAAATAAGTGACGTAGAATCAGAGTTTAGTGGATAACAACCGAAATTCAATATATGATAGGCTCGATTGTAGGGAAATTTCAGCTAAAACCTGCTAAGAAAAATCAAGTTTTTTT
>ENA-OXEC01000093-OXEC01000093.1-human-gut-metagenome-genome-assembly--contig:-NODE-93-length-62076-cov-32.0708_pt1 | contig 62076 bp, 65 predicted proteins | sample MGYA00249351_ERZ652235 | MGnify/ENA primary metagenome ERZ652235 (study PRJEB26925, sample SAMN05826906) | human gut metagenome | biome: ENVO:2100002; feature: ENVO:00000062; material: ENVO:00002003...
TAAGAGACAGTTCATATACTTATAAATTAAATTTTCTTCTACTTCTTTGATATTATATAAGTCATATTTATTAACTTCAAATGAAGAAATCTCATTATTATTTATAGCAATTTTAAACAAGAAGCTTATGATTATGCTTGTGAATGCTAAAAACAACATGGTGCTTGTTAGTATGTTTCCAGTTTGTTTTATAGACATCTTATATATTCCTTTCCATACATATCTGTAATTATCAAATATATTAATTTATCCTTTTCTACAACCTCAAAATCTTTTATATTATAAAGCATATTATTAATGGCTAAGGTAGATTTTCCTTTTGTATATTTTGCAACTACAGTATTATCATAAAATTTTATACTTTTTACAATATAATCATCTTCTGAATCCTTATAAATTACTATTGAGTTGCTTTCTTTTTTAATAACCTCATTATGATTCTCATGTAAAATGTAATCTAAGCTAGTATAAAAATTTCTCATATTATTTTCATTTATGCTCCTATTTCTTATTTCTATATATGAAGCATAAAAAGAAAACAAGCAAGTTATAAGCTCAAGAAAAACTATAGATGTCAAAAAAATATATACTATTGATTCTATAAGAGTAAAAGCATGCTTTTTCCTGAATTTATATTTCATTCATCCACCAACTTTTATTAAATGCATATTTTTTTTCAATTTTATGCTCATCCGCACTAATGCATGCTTCTATTTGAAATTCTGCTTTATCATTACTACAATTTCGCATTACTATCTTTATATCATCGCCTATCTCTAAATCATCAATATTGTATTGCATTAATCTCCTTGAAAAATCTTCATCATACTTAAAACTTACTTCATTTTTATCATTTAACATTTCTTCTATCTCATCATATGATAAATTATATTTTATTTCATTTGATAGATTATAAATACACATATTTAGTTCTTCTTCTAACATGCGGCTTTTCAAATTATTAATACTTGATACATAAGCTTGCATAAATGCAGTAATAACTATTGTTATTATGCAGACTGATGCTATTACTTCAATCAAAACACTGCCATCTTTTTTCACTTTATGATTCCCCTTTAATAGTTATTATGTCAACTCCAACCCCTATAGTAATGTCATATCGTTTTTTATCTTTATCAAACAAACTAATTGTATTACCTTTTTCTAATTTACCTTGTGGTGTTATATAAACTGTAAATTGTGATATTACTTTTAAATCATATGGTAAATTAACACTTTTTTCGATATTATCCCAATTCTCAACAAATCTAATATTATTATCTTTTGTACTAACAATAATTTTCCCATAGTTTTCTTTTTCTTTACAAACGCTTTTACCATATGTAATCAAATTTTGAATTTCATATATATAGTCGGTTACATTGATATCACTTTCCAATGAAGCCTTTAATTTATACATAGATATTGAGATACTCATAAATATTAATAATATGCTTATACTTGCAATTGTTTCGATTAAAGTAAACCCTCTTTTTCTTATCATGGCAGTATACTTTGAACTCCTTCAAAAATAGGTAATACAACTAGCACTAAAAATATTGTTATTATTACACTTAAAATTGCTATTATTACAGGCTGAATAAGAGATAAGCATTTATTAATATTTTTCATTATATTTTCTTGAAGTTTATTGCATAAATCTTTTAATGCCTCTTCAAGGCCTCCAGACTCTTCCCTAATCTTAATAATAGCTAAAGTATATTTAGAAAATATATTTATTCTTATTGATGCATCATATAATGTACTTCCATTTATTATACTTTTATTCATCTGCCTCAATTTATTTTTTATATAATCTGATTCACATGAATTTTCACAAATAGTCAAGCCATATGATATATTCATCTTAGAATTTGTTATTATATATAAAATCAATAGCATTCTATACTCAAAATATTTTTTTATTATACTAACTTTTAGAAATTTATCTATTTTTATTTTATTTACTAAATACTTTATGAATATTATTGGAATAATAACAACATATATTGCAAAATATAAATAAAACTTTATGCTATTATCACAAATAACCATACTGATTTTATGCATAGTTAAATAATTTTGAGACGGAGAAATTCCAATAGATTCATATATATTATAAAAATTAGGAATTACAAATACGAAAAATATCATAATAAAGATGAAAAAACTTATTAATACAAGTTTTGGATATGATAATGCTTTCTTTATTTCCTTTTTTATAAAAACTGATTTTTCATAAAATATTTTAAGAGCTATAAGTATTTTATATAGACTACCACTACTTTCACCAACAGCAAGCATTCCAATAAAAAATGGAGGATATAATTCATCTACTTCATTAAAACTTTCACTTAAAGTTCTGCCTTCTTTTATATACTTTAATACTACATTTAAGCTCTCCTTATATGATTTGTCAAAAATAGCATCAGAGATAATTTCAATTCCATAATCTATATTTATTCCATCCTTATAGATTTCAGCAAGATTATCACATATTATTATTAATAATTCCTCATTTACCTTATTTCTAAATATCATAGAAGAAGCATTTTTTAATTGTTTCATAACATTAACACTACAATTCATTTAAGTCCTCTCCTTCTAGAAAGTTAAAATAATCAGCATATGGTATCTTACCTTTAGCTATGAGCTCTTCCATTTGAGATTTCATATGTGTATTACATAAATAATTTTTATCTGCATAAATTTCTTCTATATTCTTTTTATTTGAATTCTTTAAATAATAAACAGAACTAATTAATTTTCTTGTTATATATCCAGTATAATTACAATTTTTACAGCCACGTTTTTTAAATAACATAAAATTCTTATACTTGTTTACATTATCTATTTCTTTGCAATCATCACATAAAATTTTTATAAGTTTTTGAGATATTATTCCACCAAGGGCTTCAACTAAAAGATTTGAATCAACCCCCATATTTATTAATCTCAAATAAACTTCTCTTGGTGACTTACAATGAAGTGTGCTATATACTTTATGTCCAGTTATAGATGCTCTAATACACATATCAGCAGTCTCTTTATCTCTTATTTCACCAATCATAATTACATCTGGATCTTGACGAAGTATGTTTCTTAGTCCACTTGAAAAATCTATTCCAAGCTTTTTATTTAAATTCATTTGATTAACATTTTTAAGCGTCACTTCAATTGGATCTTCTAGGGTTGTGATATTTATATTTTCATTACTTATTTCCTTTAAAATAGTATACAAAGTTGTAGATTTTCCTGAGCCAGTTGGCCCATTAACTAAAAATAATCCATTTTCAAGTGCAATAATCTTCTTTATAAGATCTACTTGATTACTTGGAAAATTTAATTCTTCTAGTTTGTAGTTGAAACTGCTGCAATACAGTATTCTTATAACAATTTTTTCTCCATTAATTACTGGTATTGATGATATTCTGAAATCATATTTTTTATTATTATATCTTTTTATTATCTTCCCATCCTGGGGTCTTCTTTTTTCGGTGATATCCATGTTTGCTTCTAACTTTATCTTTGAAACTAATGAAGCATACTTTTCTAACTCCATTCTATATGCTAAACTCAATATTCCATTTATTCTATATCTAATATTCACATAATTGTCACATGGCTCAAAATGAATATCACTGGCATTTTTATCAATTGCCTTATATATGAGAAGTTCATCTAATTTATTGTTATCACACCCATAAATTATGCTTTCCCAAATATTAAATTCATCTTTACTTACAACAATTATCTCTATCTCTTTATCATAATAAAATTTCACACAGTTATCTAAAGAATCTTTTTCATCTTCATAAGTTATGGCCTTTATCTTATTTACTTCTTCATTTATTGGAATTAATTTATATTTCGTGCATATTTCCTTTGTAATTTTTTTAGCTGTTGTAAAATCTACTTTTTCAATGAAATTATTAATATTCACACACCTCTCAGATTCTTAATTACCTAATTAATGTCCATAAAATTCCTTTTTATTCATCAATTTAATAAAAATAAAAAAATCGCCAAGGCGACTATGATATAGTCTTCTATAAAAATGCAAATCCAATAGAATACAATAGCTTTTATAAAACGTAATCCTTTAAGCCGTCGATTTTTTTCAGCGCACTCTGGATTTTCTGAGCTTGCCGAAGAAAAGGCCAGGCGCATATAATTTATTTTTTATTATTTAGGAACTATGCATTAGTCTATTGCAATATTTTTTAAATAACTTATCCACAGATTGTCCGTGAATATAATTTCCTAAAGAATAAAAAATCATCAAGGCGACTGTGTAATTACGAACTTTTAATATTATCTCAATAATAAATAACTTTCTCTTAATAAAAAGCAATCTATAGCCGTGGATTTTTTAGCGCATTCTGGATTTTTCGAGCAAGCCTGCGAAAGGCTAGGTGCATATAATTTATTTTTTATTCTCTAGGTTTTTATTTTAATTTGCATAATAGCTTAATTTAAGTTATACCATCAGGGGCACCTCGTCCACAGATTGTCCCGAAATGTAAATTTGCCAAAAATAAAAAGCCATTAAAACTAACAACCTAATTTCAATGGCTTTTCATTATTCTCTATAATCAATAAATACGTAATCAATCGCTTCATCTGACACTACCGAAACAGATTTATCCTTATTATATGAATATATTTTTTCATATTCACTGTATATATCATTCTTACCTACGAATAATATATTACCTTCACTATCAGCTTTTAATCCCTTTTCTGCATTTATCACAGCTGGAAAGTCAAAAACTAATCTTTTTATATCATTATCTTCTATTTTATAAAGAGATTTTGAATCATCTTTCATTTTTCCTGTAAAATAAAAATTTCCATTAAGACTTATTACATCATTTAATTCTTCTATCTCATTACTTAAAATATTGCAATTCTTGTTTTTTTTATCAATTGCCACCAATTCTTTATCATTTTCTAAATTTATCTGCAAAAATAATAAATTATCACCTGTTCCTTTTAAATAAGCTAAATATCCTTCTTCTAATGCATAAATTAATTCTTCTTTGTTTGTAATAAGATTATAAGTAAATAATCCATTTGTTTTATCGCTTTTAACACCATAATAAACAATTGTATTATCATCATACCAATCATACAAAGTACCTGATATTGATACATCTGAATTGATGTCTATTTCACTATTTTTCTCATCGTTTTTAAATACTTTTAATTTTAATCCATTGTCATCTACAAAATATGAAATATATTTTCCATGAGGAGAAAGCTTAAGTCCTTCATATTTTTCATCTTTTATTATGTATTTATTATGGTTATATACTATAAAGTGCTTACCATGCTCTATGCATATGTAACTATTGCTACTTTTATCATAAGCTAATATTGTACTTTGTGTATCTACTTTATAATATTTATAATCTCTATAATTATAAATATTATATTGACCTTCTTCACTTTTAAGTACTGCCCCTTTTCCTAGCTGTATTACCTCTGCTGCATTATTAGAACTTATCTTCTCTTCTTGGCATCCTAAAACGAGCAGAGGAAATACAATGAAAATAAACACACATATAAATATCCTTTTTTTTGTATATCTCATTATTTTCCCCTTCTCAATATTTTTCTATGCATTATAAATCCATATTATATTATTCTATTTTGATGTCTCTCCAGAAAAAACAAATTCAGCAGGTCCTTTCATGAATAGCCCTTCATCTAAGACCTCTATTATAAGCTCTCCACCTGGCGCTTTAACAAAAACTTCTTTATTCTTATCTACTAAACCTAATTTTTTAGAAACAAGTACAGATGCAGAGCATCCTGTTCCACAGGCTAAGGTTGCTCCAGCACCTCTCTCCCATGTGTTTACTCTAATATGAGTATCATCTATAACTTTCACAAAATTAACATTTGTACCTTCTTTAAATAACTTATATTTTTCAATTTTAGAACCATCTACTTCTACATCATAATTTTCATTTTCTTCAAATATTATTGTATGAGGTACTCCAACAAGTACAGTTGTCATCTTATATACTTTACCATCCACTTCAACTTCTTTATCTATTAAGTTTTCTAAATTATTTAATGGAATATCTGCACCATTATAAGACCCTTCGCCCATATAAACTCTTACATATTTTGTTTTATTATCTTCTAATATAATTTCTATTTCCTTTACTCCATCTCCAGTTTCAACTGAAAATTTTGTTTTATCTACTATGTTTTTTTCATAAACATACTTTCCAAAGCATCTTATTGCATTGCCACACATATTTGCTCTTGAGCCGTCACTATTTATTATTATCATTTTAGCTTCAGAAACATCTGATTTTCTAACTATAACTAGTCCATCCGCTCCTATTCCAAAATGTCTATTACAAAGCTGTTTTGCTAAATTACATTCATCTTTTATTTCAAAATTAAAATCTTCTACAAATATAAAATCATTTCCTGCCCCTTGCATTTTATAAAACTTCATCTTTAATCCCCCCCTAGAAACACTTACATAAACATTTAATATAATAAGTCCATGATTAATAATACTACTATTTACAATTATTAACCACATTATTTTCAAAATTTATTTGCTAAAAAATTAATTAAAATCAAATTATACATTAAATATATAAACTATTGAAACAGAACAATTGATAATGCATTCTTCTTAATGTTATACTATTCTTAACGTATTAAGAAAGGATGACATATAATGGCATTAGATGGTATATACTTATATAGTTTAGTTAACAATTTAAAAAATTCAATAATAGATTCAAAAATAGATAAAATTAATCAGCCTGAGAAGGATGAAATTATTTTAACCATTAGAAAAGATCGTAAAAATATAAAACTTTTAATTTCTTCATCACCTAAATTTGCTAGAATTCACTTAACTAATAATGTTAAGCAAAATCCAATAGTTGCACCTATGTATCTTATGGTTTTAAGAAAGTACATTTTAGGCGGAAGGATTATTGATTTAATCCAAAAAGATAATGATAGAATTTTAATAATGAAAATTGAAAACAGGGATGAATTAGGCTTTGATAGTACCTACTCATTAATCATCGAAATTATGGGCAGACATTCTAATATTACCTTAGTTAGAGATAGAGATAATAAAATTATGGAATCTATTAAGCATATTACCCCTAATATAAACAGTTATAGAGTTTTATATCCTGGAGTAGAATATGTTTATCCACCTATTTCTAACAAATTAGATCCGTTTTCATGTACATATGAAAATTTAAATTCTTTCATAACAAATAATTCAATTGCATTAGATAAAGATTTTTATTTTAATTGTTTTACTGGTATAAGCAAATTGTTATCTAATGAATTATATTATAGCATTACAAAAGAGCATAGTTCACCTACTAGAAATGAAATTTATGAAAATCTTAAGAATTTCACGAATAATATTTCTGAAAATCCATCATTTACAATCTTCTCTGATAATGAAGGCTATTTAAAAGATTATTATTGTACTCATTTGTCATATTCATATGCCAATTATAAAACAACTAATTATGATGATCCTAATATATTAATGGATACTTTTTATAGTAAGAAGGATAAACAAGATAGGTTACAAAATAAATCAACTGATCTTCAAAGATTAATTAATACAAACATCGATAGATGTAATAAAAAATCTAATATATTAAAAGAAACGCTTAAAGAATGTGAAAAAAAGGATGATTACAAAATAAAAGGTGATTTGCTTACTTCTTATATATACAGCATAAAAAAAGGTGACAACAAATGTGCTTTGTTAAATTTTTACAATGAGAATGAAGAAGAATATATTAAAATTTCTTTAGATAAAACTAAAACTCCATCAGAAAATATTCAACGTTATTATAAGAAATACAACAAATTAAAAGCCTCTGAAGAACATGCTATATTGGAACTGGAAAAAAACAATAATGAAGTTGAATATTTAAATTCAGTTCTTACTAATATTCTAAATGTTGAAAGCTATGATGAAATTGATGAAATTAAGAACGAGTTAATAGAAACAGGATATATACGTTATAAGAAAAAAGATAAGCAAAAAAAAGCAAAAATATCAAAACCTCATCACTTTACTTCAAGTGATAACATCGATATTTATGTTGGAAAAAACAATATTCAAAATGATTACTTAAGTCTAAAGTTTGCTAACAAAAATTTTCTTTGGTTACATGCAAAAGATATCCCAGGCTCTCATGTTATAGTCTGCGCTTTTGATGTTCCCGATAAGACTCTCGAAGAAGCTGCAATAATAGCTGGATTTTATAGTAAAGGAAAAAATAATAATAAGTTATCTGTAGATTATACAAAAGTAAAAGAATTAAAGAAACCTAATGGTTCAAAACCCGGAATGGTAATTTATCATAAAAATAATACTATAGTAATAAATCCAAATGACTTTAATACGCTGTTTAATAATTAAAATTTAATATAATACAATTAATGGATATGGTAAAATTTATATTTATAAACTTATACTATATCCATTAATTTTTAAATAAATATATCAAATTTTTTATATGTTTCTTCTAAAAGCTCTACGTTATTGATAAAGCATTCCTTCTTTTGTTCTTTAATTGATACTACTAAAGCATTTATTAAACTAATTGGTGCAGCAAAAGAATCTAATGAAGTCACACCTTTACTTATTGCAGTTAAGCTTACATCTGCATATGGTACTATGGGTGACAGCATATTATCAGTAATAGCTATAGTTCTTGATCCCTTACTTTTTAAGTATGAAAACACTTCAACAGTACTTCTTGAATAATTTTCAAAATTTATTCCTATGACAAGATCATATTTATCAACATATTTAGGTATATCTTCTGTATTCTCAATTATATATACATTATTAAATACAAAATCAAGATAGTACTTTAGAAGTATTCCTAGAGAATAAACACTTCTTCTTGCTACTATATAAATTCTCTTTGAATTCATAATTTCATTAACTGCTCTTTTAATTTCATATAAATTCATATCTTCCATAGTTGACTTTATATTATTTAAATCACTTTCAAAAACTTCATATATATTTTTTTCACATTCTTCTTTAACTTCAGCATTAAGTTTTATTCTTTCAGAGTTTGTCACTTGTGCTTGCATAGATTCTTGAGTATCCTTTAAAAATTCCGGATATCCTTTATATCCTAAAAATGTGACAAATCTAGTTATTGTTGCAATACTTACTCCAGACAGCTTTGCTAGCTTTTCCACTGTTAAAAAAGGTGTTGTATTTGGGTTAGACAATATATATTTCGCTATTTTTTCTTGAGCCTTACTCATATTTGGTATTTTTTCTGCTATCTTTTGATATACTTCTGACATACTTTCACTCTCCTTTATATAAATATAGTAAAATATAATTTTTAAACATTATGAACTAAACCTTGTATTTACTTGTACTATTATTTTAAAAACAAAAAAAGATGCCACAGCTTTGCTGTTAGCATCTTCGCTAATATAAAATATTCTTACATTCAAATATTACCATAAAAAATATAATGTGTAAATATGTTTTCATAAAATTTCTTTAAATTAATTTACTTAAGTAATATATTAATAAGTGCATCTCCATGATTTTTTATTTTTTCATTATCAAAATATTGATAATAATAGCATTTTATTTTCCCATTATATAATTTTCTATTTTTAGTAGATTTTCGTCCAAATATTTTCTCAAAAGGTTCAAATGATGTTAAAATATTAAAATCCCATCCATCCAATTTTTCTTTTATATATCCCATATGTTTATACAGTCTGTCTAAAGATTCCTTCTCTCCTATTCTTTCGCCATACGGTGGATTAGATACTACAAATCCATATTTTTTAGAAGTTGAAAATTCCATAAAGTCTCTTTTTTGAAATTGTATATACTTATCTACTCCAGCTTTTTTGGCATTTTCCATAGCAACTTTTAAAGTTCTATAATCTATGTCATAACCAATAAGCTTTATATCTTTATGCTTTTCTGCATTTCTTGCACCTTCTCTAACCATATCAAAAGTATTAGACGGCATAGTTGGCCATGTTTCACATACAAATTCTCTATTTACTCCTGGCGCAATATTTAATGCAATAAGAGCTGCTTCAATTAAAATAGTTCCTGAACCACAAAATGGATCTACAAGTTCAAAATCATGATTGTATCTTGAAAGTAAAAGCATTGATGCAGCTAATGTTTCTTTAAGTGGTGCGAGTCCTGCCTGTTCCCTATACCCTCTTTTATGTAGTCCAACTCCACTAGTATCTATTGTTAATGTAACAACATCCTTTAAAATAGCAACTTCTATTTTATATACTGGCCCATCTTCACTAAAATTTTCAATTCCATAACTTTCACTCATGCTTTTTATAATAGCTTTTTTAACTATTGATTGACAATCAGGCACACTATGCAAAGTAGATTTTATACTTTTTCCTACAACATGCATTACTCCATCTTTAGGTATTATTTCACTCCAATCAACACTCTTAGTTCCTTGAAATAATTCTTCAAAAGATCTTGCTTCAAATTCAGCCATTTTTATTAGTACTCTTTCTGCTGTTCTTAAATGTACATTGGCAATAGCAATGTCCATTTCATCCCCCTCAAATGTTACTTTTCCATTCTCTATTTTTAAATCTTCATATCCAAGTGCTCTTAATTCTTTTGCTGTTATGCTTTCTATTCCAAAAGTACTTGTTGCAATTAAATCATATATCATTCTTATTTCTCCTTATGATTATATTGGGCTAGTCGTTCATATAAATGTTCACTGATTCATCAGCATCAGTTTCTTTTAGTTTAACTGCTATAAGTTCACTTTTTGAAGTAGGAATATTCTTTCCAACATAATCTGCTCTTATAGGAAGTTCCTTATGTCCTCTATCAATAAGAACTGCAAGCTGTATAACCTTTGGTCTATCAACATCCATTATTGCATCAATTGCTGCTCTTGCAGTTCTGCAAGTATATAGAACATCATCAACTATAATTACTTTTTTATTTTTTATTTCTACTCCAAGTTCTGAATTTTTCACTTTGGGAATATCCCCATGTTCAGTTAAGTCATCCCTATATAATGTTATATCAACATGACCTACTGGAACTTCTTTGCCTTCTATACTCTTTATATATTCTGACAATCTTTTAGCTATAGGATATCCTCTTGTTTTTATTCCAAGTAATACAACATCATCTATTCCTTTATTTCTTTCAATTATTTCATGGGATATTCTTATAAGAGTTCTATTAATAGCTTTTTCATCTAATAAAGTAGCTTTTAATTTCATTACTTTTCCTCCACTAATTGTTCTATTCATTTCTTAATTTATCAATTATATTTATAAAGTATTTAGGTAATTCACTATTAAATTCCATATACTCATTAGTCTCTGGATGAATAAAACCAAGAGTCTTTGCATGAAGCATCTGTCCATCTAACTTAAATTTCTGTCTTTTAAATCCATATAGCGGATCACCTACTAACGGGAATCCTATTGATGACATATGTACTCTGATTTGGTGAGTTCTTCCTGTCTCTAATATACATTTAATTAAAGTATATCCGTTATATCTTTCTAATACTTCATAGTGAGTTACTGCAAGTTTTCCATCTTCAACTATTCCCATTTTTAATCTATCTTTTTTATTACGTCCAATAGGCTTATTTATAGTACCACTATCATTTTTTAATCTGCCTTCAATTAATGCATAATATTCTCTTTTCATTGAGTGATTCTTTAATTGCTCTGAAAGTTTATTATGTGCCTCATCATTTTTTGCTACAACTAGTATTCCTGAAGTATCTTTATCAATTCTATGAACGATTCCAGGCCTTATTATACCATTTATTCCAGACAAATCTTTACAATGAAATAATAATGCATTAACTAAAGTTCCATTATAGTTTCCCGGCGCTGGATGAACCACCATCCCTTGTTCCTTATTTACAACAATAACATCATTATCTTCATATAAAATATTTAAAGGTATATCTTCTGCGTCAACTTTAAGTATTTCTGGCTCTGGTACTTCTAATTCTATATTATCAAAAGCTTTTACTTTATAATTACTTTTAGGTATTTTATTATTAACTACTACTTTTTCTTTTTTAATCAATTCTTGAATAAATGATCTAGATTTTTCTTCAAGCATATCACTTAAATATTTATCTATTCTTGTTCCTTCACTTTTTTCATCTACTTTAAATAAAGTTTTTTCCATAATGCATCCTCATCCTACATATATTCTTAACCATTATAATATAATACTATATAATTTACAATCTACCTTATTTTATTCGTAAGCGTACATAAGAAATAATAATCAAAAAAAGAGGGTTATACCCCTCTTATAAATTTTAATCCTTATAAACATGGAATGTATTTATTCTGAAAAACACATTAATACAATTACTCATTTTTATTATCTGCAAAGAAACTCTTTATTTCATTCAATTCCTGATTAATTTCTTCTAAAGACATTGTATTTTCAAGCTTTTTAGCATTTCCTTCTTCTAAAGCTTCATCTTTAATCACATCAGCTGCAACTTCTTCAAAAGTATCACTTGAATATTGAGATTCGTTTTCTTCTATTATATCTTTAGGTGATTCTTCACCACTTTCACCAAGATTATAATTTTTAATAAAGTCCTTTTCTAAAGCATCAAAAGTTTCCATTTGTGTATTCATAAAGTTTCTATATTTAGCTCTAAATTTAATAAATTCTTGTTTTACCTTTTCATATTCATCATTTATTTGAATAACATCATTATGTGCCTTATCTAAAATCTTTTGTGCTGTTTCATTTGCATTTTTCACCATAAGCTCTGCTTCCTTTTTAGCCGAGCTCTTTGCTTGTTCTGCTGCATTTTGTGCTAATAATAAAGTGTTTTGAATAGTAGTTTCAATTTTTGAATAATACTCTATCTTTTCATTTAAATTTGCTAATTTTTCTTTTAAATTAGAATTTTCTTTATACATTTCTTCATAATTTTCAACTACTTCATCTAAGAATTCATCAACTTCTTCTGCATTATATCCTCTTAGACCTCTCTTAAATTCCTTATTATTTATATCCATTGGTGTCAGTTTCATGTTATCACCTCTACTATGTATATTTTTTTATAACTACCTTTAATTTTCCACTTTTACTTGTACCAATAATATTTCCAACTATGAATTTTCCGTGTTTTCTTATTGTTATTCTTTCTTCACCTTTTAATTCATAACTCTTATCTCTTATCTTAGCATAATCTATTAAAATTTGGCCTTGATCTATTAAAATTTGCGCTTTAGCTCTAGATATATTACATAGTTTTGAAACTATCCCATCAATTCTTAAAGAAGAAACCATAATGATTTCTTCTGTAAAATTTACATGTGGAAGAAACGACATATCTTCTATTAGTTCAACTTTACATGTTACTTTTCCTATTTTGTCTATATTATATAATATAAAATCTTGAATTTCTTCATGTACAGCAACATAACAGCTATTATCTTCTACAAACAAATCACCTATTTTATTTCTTTCAATACCTAAACCTAATATTCCGCCTAAATAATCTTTATGAGTTAATTCTGAGAATTTTGATTTATTAGTTATCTTAATTAAATTAATTGGGAAACTTGTATTGTATAAATTATTGAAAGAAATCATCCTTCTTTCAGCTTCTTCAAAAACTCCATAACTTTCTATTTTTACACTTTTACTTTGAAGATTTTTTTCAAACCACTTCCAAACATTAGGTGTATAAAACTCTTTTCCAAAAACTACTATATCTTTTTCTTTAGCAAGTAAGTATTTTTCATATAAATTTATAACTTCTTCTTTCTCTTCACCAAAGCTTCTATTTATAAGTTCTTTTACCATAATAACATATATAAAATTCTATTAATTACCTGTCTTAAAACAAAGTCAATTACAAATAATGCTATGATTGGTGAAAAATCTATTGGTGAGTCTGGAAAAAATCTATCTTGTAATGCCCTAAAAGGAGTTAAAATAGGATTAGTTATTGCATAAACTATATCCATAAATTTATTATATCTAAGTTGTGGTATCCAAGATGCTATACATTCTATTAATATAGCAAGCTCAATTATACCAAATACTGTATTCATTAATCTAATTATTATGCTTGCCATTATACCTCCTATTTAGACCAATTAAATAATGCTTTTGTACTTAATTCATTTTTTAATTCATTTGTTACTTCAACATTAGAAGGTGAAAGAAGATAAACTCCTTTTTCTATTTGTTGAACTTCTCCTCCTAAAGCATAACAAGATCCACTTATAAAATCTAATAATCTTTGTGCTATTTTAAATTCAAGTATGGTAGTATTAACTAAAACTATTCTCCTATTTTTTAATGCATCACATATTTCCATTGCTTCCTCATAATCAGATGGCTTAGTTATTGTTACCTTTACTGCTGATGATGTATGGATATTTACCACCTTATTATTCTTCTTATTTGTTATAACTGGCTCAGCAGAATTTTCTTCTTCCATTTCTTCATTTTCATATTCTTCATCTTCGAAGTCATCATAATCCTCGTAATCTTCGAATCCTAGTATAGATTTAACTTTTGATAATACATTACTCATTTTTTCTCCTCCTACACTTAAACATTATAATTTCTTTCCCCAAAAATTCCTGTTCCAACTCTTACAAGAGTAGAACCTTCTTCAATGGCAGTCATATAATCATTTGTCATACCCATTGATAATATATCCATAGAAATATTTTTAAATTTCTTACATTTTAATTCATCAAATATTCCTTTAGTTTTCTTAAAATAATACCTATTACTTTCTTCATTTCCTTTTGGAATAATAACCATAATTCCTTTAACAAGAATATGATTACATTCTTCTATTGCTTCAATAAATTCATTTAAGTTTTCCTCTAAAATACCACTCTTACTTTCTTCTCTTCCAATATTAATTTGAATTAAAGTATTTGCTGTTTTTTCATTTTTTTCATATACTTTTTCTATTTCTTCTAATAGCTTAATACTATCTAATGAATGTATCAAATGCACCTTATCCACTAAGTATTTAACTTTATTTGTTTGTAAATGTCCAATTAAATGCCATTTAACATCTTTATGAAAAATTTCCTCTTTTGCTAGAAGTTCTTGAACTTTATTCTCACCAAATTCTCGCATTCCAGCTGCATAAGCCTCTTCTAACGCTTCTATTGGTTTTGTTTTTGAGACAGCTAGCAATTGTACTTCTGATGGAATTTTAGATTTTATTTCTTCAATATTTTCTTTAATCCCCATTTGTCAACACCTTTTCTGCTATTCCTTTCTTTTGTCCTTAATATGTTTATATTCTCTACAGATATGAATTTTCCTTCAAATTTAATAAATAAAATTTAATTTTCTTTTATATTTTCATTTCTTTCCATAAATTGTATTATGCCGTTAGAACTCGTAGCAGGCATTGTAATTTTGTTTCTAGTTTCAATTTCAATATTTAACTTTCTAATCATAAGTTGTTTTATATGGCTTCCATCTTCCATTAGGGCTGCTTTTAATTTTTCAGGATCACCAATTGCATAAATATTGAAAGGTGCATACTCCATACTTCCATCTTCAAAGCCTATAAATGCCCAATTACATATTACTCCTGACCATGGAATAACTCTATGATTGTTTACACTTATTGCTTCTGCTCCTGCATTCCTAAGTTCATTTAAAACTAATGCCATATCACTGTCATGCAACAATTTGCTATTTATATCTTCCTCCATATCTTCATTATAGTTTGTATAACCATCATTGATTTTTAATATTATTCCTGGTCCTTCTACAGCACTCATTCCTGTGAATAATTGATAATCCCCTATTTGATTCTTCATATCTTCTAGTATTTTCTCATTTTGTTCATCTTCTCGCATATACCTATTTATTGTTAGCTTCATTTCTATATTGTCTTCTTTTATATTCCCAATATCTTTATATAAATTATTTCTTTCTTCAATTGCCTTTTGATATTCAGCTGAGCTGATTTGAGTATAAGAAGATTTTATTCTTTCAAAATCAAAATTTACAGATATCAAAATTCCAACAATAATTGCTGCAATAAAAACAAAGAATGAACTATTTTTTTTTATCACTCTTCTTTCACCTCAACTTGAGCTTTATGTTGTTCTTTTTTACTTCTCCAATTTTCTATAATAAGCCTTCTTATAATTGCAAAATTTTCGAATATTCTTCCTCCAAATACAATTACAGCTGCAATATATATTGGTATTCCAAGTTTATCTCCCAAATATGTAAGTGAAGCTGCTAAAAGTGCATTACCAAAAAAACCCGATACGAAAATATCAGCTCGAAAATTTTTTGATAAATTTGCTCTAATTGCCCCAAATACTGAGTCTAAGCATGCAAGTATAGCAATTGACATATATGATGAAAATCCTTCTGGAATATTAACATCAAATACAAAACCTAATATAATTCCTATAAATAGTCCTACTACTGCTATCAATTTAATTCTCTCCTATTCCTTTACAGATTTAATGAATTCGCTTTTTAATGCTACTGTTGTTTTTCCTATATTAAGGTCATCTTCAAGTTTTAGTTCTGTATTGTAGTTAGAAAGTGCACCATATTCCAAAGAACCCGGAAATCCTATTCCAACTTCCATTCTATTTTTATCTCCAATTGCTTTTATTTCTATTTTTTCTCTTGGGTATACTCTTCCAGTAGATCCTATTGCAATACCATTTCCAGCAGTTTTTATTCCAGTCTGAGGTGTTATTCTTATATCATTTATTGATATTGCCTCTGCTCCAGAATACCAAAGAAGATTAATAATATGAACAATTTCTGATTCACTTAAGTCCCTACTATTTCCACCAGCATTAGATGAAAATATTGATGTCTTTGGTGTTATTGTCAAGCTAATACCTGGCCCTTTCACATCGACTATACCTAAGTGCATTCTTGCAGTATCTAATTGATTTTTAATTTCAGTAGCCGATCCACTTTCTTCTGCAGCAGATTCTTCCATTTGTTTAAGCTCATCTGATAATTGTGTATTTGTTGTAAGTAATTCTTCTTTTTCCTTTTTAAGTGCTTCTATTTCTGCTATTATGTCTGCTGAATCGTAACTTGTTACATTAGTTTGACTATTTTTAGATAATAAAATTTTAAACTGATATGTTAATAAAAACCCTAAAAAACAGCAAACAATTCCTATAAATATTTGTGATTTAGATACCTTCATTCTATCTTACCTTTCAAAATCGTAATTATTTTTAATAAACATTAGTAATGAGATTATTGTAATAAAAAAAATTGCAATTTAATATCCATTTTTCTTCTTATTCACTATAATATATAGGAGAACCTTCAAATCCAACATCTACATATCCTTTTTTTAGTTCTATAGATGGATCTTCAATTATATGCATTAGTTTATTCATTTTATCTGGTAAATTCTCATCATTACCTAGTCTTCCTTCAACTTCTCCGATATATACTTTTATATTCATAAGATCCGTTAAATCAATAGAATCTATATTAAAATTCGTTGGATTAACTTCTGCTATCTTAGAAAATATAGTTAAAATATTCAAGATTCTTTCATCTTTTATTCCAATTTGTCCAAGCACTGGATTATCAATGGTGATTCCATTAAGTTTAATTAAACTTCTATTTTCTATATTTGCACTGTCTTCTAATACTACTAATTTATCACTCAGCACATATATTTTATCATCTATTTCCACGTAATATATAGCTTTCTTTTCTGATAATGTTATATTAACCTGTCTAGGATAAATTTTTTTTATCTTTACAGCTTCCACATATGCATTGCTTTTAGCCTGAGAATTTATATGTTCTTTATCTATAAACAATATATTCTGGCCTATTAGATATTCGGTTTTTTCTTTTACATCTTCTCCACTCATAGCTGGATTTCCTAAAATAGCAACTTTCTTAATAGTGAAAAAATCAGACTTGCATGCAAATATACTAAAACCAATTACTATAAAAGATATTAAAAATAATAATTTTATTATCATTATTTTATTTCGTCTTTTTTTAATATATTTATTATTTTTCTTTATCATACCCATCCCTATTTCTATTTAATCTGTTTCTATATTTTTCATATATTATATCATACCACTTTAATTATATATTTTCATTAAAATTTCAATAATAAATGCAGAATAGACTGCATTTATAATCTACTCTGCATTTCAAAAATCTTTATTATTTATTTTTAAAACTCACTTTAGCCCTCTGTCTGACGTGATATGTTTAAAAGTATTCCCATAGCAGCCATATTTATAACAAGTGCACTTCCACCATAACTTATAAACGGCAGTGGCACTCCTGTAACAGGCATTGATCCTGTAACAACCGCGATGTTTATAAGAGATTGAACTGCAATTACTGATGTTATTCCTACAGCAAGTAGACTTCCATATACATCTTTTGCCTTCATTGCAACCATTATTCCTCTCCAAACAAAAAATACAAATAATGCGATTATGAGCACACATCCTATAAGTCCTAGTTCCTCTCCTATTATAGAAAATATAAAATCATTATGCGGTTCTGGCATATACAATGTTTTCTGCCTTGATTGACCCAAGCCAAGTCCAGTAAGTCCACCAGCTCCTAAAGCATAAAATGATTGAATTAACTGATAGCCATCCCCTGCTGGATCCTGCCATGGATTTATGAAATTAAGCATCCTTGCTCTTCTATAATCACTTGAAAATGTGAAGAACAATGCGGCAGCTACCATAGTTGGAGCTACATACCCAAAAAGATGTTTAATTCTTCCTCCTGCCGAAAAAAGCATAATAAATGTAACTATCATAATTACTGAGGCTATACTTAAACTTTTTTGTGCAAGTACTAATGCTGCATATAATCCTGCTATTCCTAAATATGGTATGATTCCTTTTATAAAATCCTTAATTCCTTCACCTTTAACTTCAAGGCTCATAGCAAGAAACAAAACAACTGTATACTTGGTAAGTTCTGATGGCTGGAAACTAAAAGGTCCTAGTTGTATCCATCTTTGTGCACCATTTATAGGTGCAAATAAATATACTGCTAATAATAAAGGAATAGTAGCTATCATTAAAGCAAATGTATATTTCTTAATTTTATGATAATCATATGACATCATAAAACACATTGTTCCTATACCTAAAGGCGCAAAAATAAGCTGTCTTTTTAAGTAAAACATACTATCATTATTTTTAAACATTGCATAATATGAACTAGCTGAATATACCATTACAATACCAACTGCTAAAAGTAATATCACAGCATAAAATATACCATAGTCTATTTCTCCCATTTTATTTTTGGATTTCTTTTTTTTCATGCATAAATCCTCCACTTAATTTTAAATTGCTATAAACCCGATAACACATAGAATTGCAGTGATAATTGAAAAAACTGTTACTATTTTTACTTCACTCCATCCAAGTTGCTCAAAATGATGATGTACTGGTGCCATTTTAAACACCCTTTTTCCTGTTAATTTGAACGATGTAACTTGAATTATTACTGATAATGTTTCAAATACATATATACCACCAACTATTATCACTAATAATTCCATTTTAAGCATCAACGCCATAGTCCCTATAGCTCCTCCTAGTGCTAGTGAACCTGTGTCTCCCATAAATATCTTAGCTGGAAAAGCATTAAATTTTAAAAACCCAATTAGTGCACCGATAAGTGCTAATGAAAATGTAGTTATATATACGTTGCCCGTTTTATATCCAACTATAGCAAAAAATGTTAATACAATTATCGTTACAGATGTAGCTAACCCATCTAAACCATCTGTTAAATTTACTGCATTTGTTACAGCAGCATAGTAAACTATTATAAATGGTATATATAATATCTTTAAATCAATACTAAAATTAGCAAAAGGAACTAATATTGATGTTCCTACATATTTATATCCATACCACGCAAATGCAATTGAAAATAATAGTAGTAATATCATTTTTTGCATAGCTTTTAGTCCTAAATTATCTTTATGAATTATCTTTAGTATATCATCTAAGAATCCGATAAATCCAAATGCTAATAATGAATATAATATTATCATTTCTTTTGAATTGACTTTGTATCCCATTATAATAATAGTAAGTGCTGTCGCAAGAAAAAATATTATTCCTCCCATTGTTGGTGTTCCTGATTTCTTTAAATGACTCTTAGGACCATCAGTTCTTATATTTTGCCCAAATTTCAGCTTATGCAACAATGGTATAAAAATAGGTCCGAGTATGATTGAAAATATAAGTCCCATTAATAAAGGTATTAATATATTCAAATTTAAAGCTCCTTTAATTGATTCCCCCATTTTTCTTCCTCCTCTGTCTATTCAAATATTTCGTCTATTTCACTAACTATTTCTTCAAATTTAGCACTTCTTGATGCTTTAACTAAAATTATATCTTCGTCTTTAATAAATTCTTTTAATTTATTTATAATATCCTTTTTATTGGCGAAAATCATACATGTTCCCTTAAATCCTTCTTCGTAACATTTTTTAAATTCACCAGTTGTAAGTAATACATCAGCTTTTGTTGTTGCATATTCTCCAACTTCAGTATGTCCCTTACTAGCATACTCTCCAAGCTCTCCCATATCACCAAGTACTGCTATTTTTCTTTTTCCTGAATAATTATAGAGTACATCAAGTGCAGCTTTCATTGAATCTGGATTTGCATTATATGAGTCATTTATTATTGTAAAATTCTTTTTATTTATAATTTCTAATCTCATAGACGTAGCTTTAAAGTTTTCTAGACCTTTCTTCATTTCATCAAATGTAACACCTAAATCTAGTGAAACCTGTATTCCAAGTAATGCATTTAGTATATTGTGCTCTCCAACCATATTTAAAGCAAATCTATATCTCTTATTTTCTCTAGTAACTACATCGAAAATTGTACTTTCACTATTTAATTCCAAATTTTCTGCATAAAGATCACAATCTTTACTATAACCAGTTCTTTGCAATACAAAGCCTTGGTTTATATCTACAGTTCTTAACATATCATTTTCACAGTTTATTATAAGCTCATTCTTTTCACCAAAATAATGTGATATACTCATCTTCTCTTTAAGTATATTTTCTCTAGTCTTTAAATATTCTATATGAGCTACACCTACATTAGTTATTGCAGCAATATCTGGTCTTGCAATATCAGCCAGTGTTCTTATTTCTCCAAAGTTATTCATTCCCATTTCAAGAACTGCTATATCATAATTTTTATCTAATTTTAATATCATAAGTGGCAATCCTATATCATTATTAAAATTTCCTTGTGTTTTAAAAACTCTATATTTCCCACTAAGAAATGCTGCAACCAAATCTTTGGTAGATGTTTTCCCAGTTGATCCTGTTATTCCAACAACCTTGATTCCTAATTTTTTTCTATAATACTTAGCTAAATTTCCAAGGGCTTTTTTGGTATCAGCTACCTTAATTACAACCGCTTTATTTTCAAATTCATTAATATCAAATTTTATTTCATCAATTATTACAAGTGATGCACCTTTTTCTATAGCCACATTTGCATAATCATTTCCATTAAAATTTGCACCTTTTAAAGCAATAAATAAATTGTCTTTTTCTATTTTTCTTGTATCAGTACAGACTTCATTAAAAATTAAATTTTCTTTGTTTATTACTATTTTCCCATCAATTGCTTTCACAATTTCATCTAAACTTAATTCCAAAACATCCACCCCTTAATTCAATTCATGATTCACAATTAATTCAAATTTATAATTAATTATTAATACTTAATTCATTGAATCAAGTATTTCTTTTACTACTTCTCTTTCATCAAAATGTATAGTTTTATCTTTTAAAATCTGATATGTTTCATGGCCTTTTCCAGCAATTACAATAACATCATCCTTCTTAGCAATTGAAATAGCTTTTCTTATAGCTTCTTTTCTATTTTCTATTATTATATAGTTATTTTTATCTAATCCAGCCTTTATATCTTCTATTATAGACATTGGATCTTCACTTCTTGGATTATCTGAAGTTATTATTGCTACATCAGATATATCTACTCCTATTTTTCCCATTTGAGGTCTTTTTACTTTATCTCTATCCCCACCACATCCAAATACAGAAATTAATTTTCCTTTTGTAAATGCCTTGGCCGTTTCAAGTATATTTAAAAGACCATCCGGAGTATGAGCATAATCTACTATTATTTCATAAGGAAGGTTGTATTCTTTGCAAACTCTTTCACATCTTCCAGGTACTAAAGTTTCTTCTATTCCTTTTTTAATAGCATTTATATCTATTCCAAGCTTATAGCACATGGCTATTGCACCTAAAGAATTATAAACATTATAATCGCCCGGAATATTTAAAACAAATTCCTCTTCCTTATCTAATTTGACTTTAAAGTTAATATTTTTACTTCCCATATTTTCATCAAATGCTTTAAAATCTGATTTATTTTTAAGAGAAAATGAATATATATCCTTGGCATTTAATAAGTTTAAGTCTTCAATTACTTGTTTTCCGTAATTATCGTCAATATTAACTAATTTTATACGTGATCTTTCAAACAACTTAAATTTTGCTTTATAATAATTTTCAAATGTTTTATGAAAATCTAAATGATCCCTTGTTAAATTAGTAAATATTCCACCTTCAAACTGTATTCCATAGACTCTATCTAACTCTAAAGAATGTGAAGATACTTCCATTATGCAATATTCCACACCCTTTTCTACCATTTCACTAAATAATTCTTGAAGTTCTAGAGATTCAGGTGTTGTTCTCTCAGTATGAATTTTTTCCTTTCCAATATAATTTGCTATTGTCCCTACTAAGCCTACTTTTTTCCCTGCTGCTTCTAATATATCCTTTATCATAAAAGTAGTTGTTGTTTTACCATTAGTTCCTGTGACTCCTATGACCTTCATCTTCTTGCTTGGATTATTATAGTAATTTGCCCCTATACATGCCAATGTTTTTCTTGTATCACTTACTTTTATTACAATAATATTTTCGTTCTGTATTTTTACATCATCTTGAATTATTATTACTTTTGCTCCATTTTCTATAGCCTTATTAATATACTTATGACCATCTGTAGCAAAACCTTTTATGCATACAAATATATCGTTCTCTTCAACTTTTCTACTATCATAATTAATTTTATTTATTGTACTAGTAACATTTCCACATACAAGTTCATAATCTATATTTGTTAAAATATTTTTTAATTCCATAAAACAACCTCACTCTCTTATTTTATATATCTAAAAAAATATAGCATGTGAGCATCCCACATGCTATATCTTATCTTTTGATTAATCTTCATAATCTGAGTTCAATGTAAATTTAACACTTGTGCCCTTACTTACTATTTCTCCTGGCGAAATACTTTGATCAGCTATAGTTCCTTCTCCTTCAAAAGAAGAAGTTATACCTAAGCCACTTAGTAGAGCTTCTGCATTTTCTTTACTGTATCCTCTAACATCAGGCATTGCAACATTATTATTATAAGTCGCGTCACTTCCTGTGTAAAGATTTATTTTTGATCCTTCTTTTACAGAATATCCTGGGTATGGACTCATGTCTACAACTTTTTCACCACTGCCATCAATAGTAAAATCTAATTTAGCTTCTTTTAAGACTTTTTTAGCTTCGTCAACCTTAAGATTTCTAACATCTGGGATTACCACATCTCTAGATATTTGACTCGTATTTTCATCTGAGAATTTATTATCTAAATAATTAAATATATCCATAAATAGATTTTTTGCATATGGTGCAGCAACTTGACCTGCGTAATAAGCACCATTACTTGGTTCATCTACTGTAATCATTATAGTTACCTTTGGATCATCTACTGGTGCCATCCCAACAAAAGATGATATATATTTTCCATCTTGATATCTTCCATTTTCAACTTTTTGTGCAGTACCAGTCTTGCCTCCAATATGATATCCTTCTATGAATGTACTATTACCAGATCCATACATAACAACTCTTTCAAGATATGTTCTAAGAGCTTTAGTAGTTTCTTCACTCGCAACTGTAGTTTTTTTAGGGCTAAATGCTTCATCTACTATTTTCACTCCATTGTCATCCTCATGAGTTACTTCTTTCATTACATGGGGTTGTATTAATGTTCCACCATTTGCAATAGCATTTAATGCAGCCATATACTGTACTGAATTTACCGTATTAGTCTGTCCAAAAGATATGGTAGCTAAATCAGCTTCTGAAATATTATCAACTTTCTTTACAATACCAGAGGCTTCTCCCGGCAAATCTACTCCACTAGTTTTTCCAAATCCAAATTTATTTATATATTCACTTAATTTTTCTTTTCCAATAAGCTGTCCTAATTGAATAAATGCTACATTACATGAGTTCTGTATAATCTCTGGAAAAGTTTGAGTCCCATGTCCCTGAGTCCTCCAACATTTCGGATGTATACCTCCTACTGAATAAGAACCTCCACAGAAAAATGTACTATTTTCATTAACAAGCCCCTCTTCAAGAGCAGTGATTGCAGTAATTACCTTGAAAATAGAACCAGGTTCAAATGTATCATTTACAAGTCTATTTCTCCACATTTTTTGTATTTGCTCACTTTTATTAGCTCCATCAAAATTCTCATATCCTTCATATGGTTCATTAGGATCAAAATCAGGTTTATTAACCATTGCAAGAATCTCACCAGTATGAGGATCCATTACTAATACTGAAACTGCTTTTGCCATATTATCTTCATAAGCTTGTTTGGCTGCTTTCTCAGCGAAATACTGTATATTTTCATCTATTGTTAGAGTTACATCCTTACCATTTACCGGAGAAGTAAATTGAGATATTGTATATGGTAAATCATTATTGTTTTTATCAAGCTCGGTAATTTTCATTCCTGGAACACCTGATAAATACGAGTTATACTCTAGTTCTACACCTGTAAGACCCGTACCATCAATATTAGTACTTCCAAGTACATGCGCTAAGAAATTATTATTAGGATAATATCTTTTTGTATCTGGAGATACCAATACGCCACTAATGTTAAGCGCTTTAACTTTATCAGCCTGTTCTTTTTCAATTCTTCTTATAAGAGTTGCAGATCCTGCTTGAGCACCACTTGGAAGCTTAGTTTCTAATTTTTCTTTTACCTTATTAACATCTAAGTCTAGAGCAGTGGCAATAGCTGGTGCAATATCATCCATTGTAAGTTCTGTCTTCCCTTTAGAGACAGTTATACCTATACTGTTAAGTTCTCTAATTCTATCTTCTGTAAGATCACGTTTTAAATATGATCTTATTGAATTTAAATCAAAGTCAACTCTATATACATTGGCAGATACAGCAAGTTCTTTTCCATTTCTATCCAATATTTTTCCTCTTATAGCATCTATTTTTACTTCACTAGTCCATTGTTCTTCCGCTCTTGCAGCATATTCCTGTCTTTTAACAGTCATTATATAAGTTAATCGAGTAGTTAAGATAGCAAAAACAACTGTTAATCCTAAGATTACGATGCTCATTCTTTGCCTCATTTTTGCTCTATCTTTATAATTATTTCTTTTCAACTTTCTTCCCCCATCTATTTTTATAGATAGCTTAATTCCTTTTATGTGAAGCAGTTAAATATACAAAATCACTATTTTGTAAAGCCAAATAATTTTGAAATTATTCCGCCTTTACTTTCTTTATGATTTTCTTCATTTTCAGTTTTATCTTTTACATTTTTAAAATAGTTCTCTGAAAAGTTTACTTTTATGGTATCTTCCTTTTGTGGCATAACCATTGCAAGTTTCGCTTCTGCACTTTCTTGTATATTACTTAATGAAGAAAATTTCAATATTTTAACCTTTAATGCTTCGTTTTCTTCTTGCATTTGATTAATTTCAGTATTTAACTGGCGGACTTGCTTTTGCATGTTATAAACTTTACTATCTCCTAAAATAGTAGCACATCCAAAACATAAAATTATTCCTGCTACACTAAGGACATATCGCCTATCATTTTTCTTTTTAGTCTTTAATTTTGCTTTTCTGTCTTGTTTTACCTTATGTGTTTCTTTATATTCTCTGTTTGGATTTTGTACATTACTTCTTCTAGCTGGTTTTGTTGCTGTACTACCTTTTATATAATCATATTCTCCTTTTCTCATTTTATTCACATCCCTACTCAAATAAACATAATAAATTATACAAACAAATAATTACTAAATTTTTTCTAATATTCTAACTTTTGCACTTCTACTTCTTGGATTTTCTTCAATTTCTTCTTTTGATGGAGCTAATCCCTTTCTAGTAAGTACCTTTATTGTTGGCTTCTTGCCACACACGCACATAGGAAATTCTTTAGGGCAGGTGCATGGATTTTCCAATTCTCTATATTTTAATTTAACTATTCTATCCTCCAAAGAATGGAATGTTATTATAACCATTCTTCCGCCTTTATTTAGTCTTTCCACTCCATCTTCTATTGTCTTATTTAATATTTTAAGTTCTGAATTCACTTCTATTCTTATAGCTTGGAAAGTTCTCTTAGCAGGATGAGGCCCCTCTCTCCTTGCTTTAGCAGGAATAGCATTTTTTATTATTTCCACTAATTCTAAAGTAGTTTGTATAGGATTTATTTCTCTTGCATTTACTATAAAATTAGCAATTCTTTTAGCAAACCTTTCTTCTCCATAATCTTTAATTATTTTATATAATTGTTCTTCACTATAATTATTTACAATATCATATGCTGAAAAATCATTATCTCTATTCATTCTCATATCTAAAGGTGCATCCTGCATATAGCTAAAACCTCTTGATGCCTCATCTAGCTGATATGAAGAAACTCCTAAATCCATTAAAATTCCATCTACTTTTTCAATATCCAAGTCACTTAAAATATTATCTATATTATAAAAGTTGCTGTGAACATATCTAACATTATCATAATCTTTAAGCCTTTCCTTAGCTGCTGTTAAGGCATCTCTATCTTGATCTATTCCAACAAGAACTCCATCTTTTGATAGATTATTTAATATGTGTGAAGAATGCCCAGCACCGCCTAAAGTACAATCAACATACGTCCCATTTGGCTTTATATTTAGTCCTTCTATACATTCATTTAATAAGACTGATACATGCTTAAATTCCATAATAAAAACTCCTTATATTCCTAAATCATTCATCTTCTCTGAAATAGAATCAAAATCTATATTTGACTCATTATATTCATCCCACTTTTCTTTGCTCCAAATTTCTACTCTAGATAATACTCCTATACTTACTATGTCCTTTTCTATGCCTGCATATTCTTTTAAGTTTTGTGGAATTACTCCTCTATACTGCTTATCTAACTCTATTTCACAAGCGCCAGAAAAAAAGAATCTAACAAAAGCTCTAGCATCTTTGTTGGTCAAAGGTAAAGTTTTTAATTTCTCTTCTAGAATTTTCCATTCAGCCAGTGGATAAACATATAAACACCCATCTAGTCCCTTGGTAATAACAAACTTATTTCCAAGTTCTTCTCTAAGCTTCGCTGGCACAATTATTCTGTTTTTAGTATCTAATGCATGTTGATATTCACCAAAAAACATATTTATCAGCTCCACTTTTAATACTAATATGGTTATTTGCTCTATTTCTATCCACTTTACACCACTTTAAACCACTTTCTTAAGTTATATTCTATATATAATCTATTTTTCCTTCTAAAACTTTAAAAAATTAAGATAAATTTAATATAAAAAATAAATTTATCTTAATTGAATCTTTCCAAATTGCAGATCTCCACATTTTAAGTAATATTTATATTACAAATTTATAGGATTTTCACCAAAAAAGCCGAAATAAATTCATGCTATAATTTATTTCGGCTTTATTAATTTCTTAATTATTAATCTCTAAGTGTTGCTCCTAATTTATATTCTAAAGATCTCAGTATTTTCTCGTGAACTTTATTAACATCTTTATCAGTCAATGTTTTATTTTCATCTCTATAAGCAATTGCATATGCTATACTCTTTTTACCATCTGGAATTTGCTTTCCTTTATAAATATCAAACAATTCTACCTTTTCAACTATATTGCCACCAGCTTTTCTTATACAGTCTTCAATTTCTTGAACTAATACACTGTCTTCAACAAGAAGTGCAATATCTCTTGTCACAGCTGGGAATTTAGGTAATGGTTTATACTTTCTATCCATATCTGCTGCTTCATATAAATTATCTAAGTTGATTTGTGCCACATAACATTCAGTATCAACACCATAATTTTCAGAAACATCTGGATGAATTTCTCCTAAAACTCCAATTTCCTTCCCTCTAACAACCAATTTTGCTGTCTTGCCAGGATGATAACTTGGATCTTCGCTTTCACGAATATACTTAGCACTTTTCACTCCAAGACCTTCTGTAATATTTTCAACAGTACCCTTAAGATCTAAATAATCACAATCTCCATACATACCAATTGTTAAAATATTCTTTTCAGTTGGAAGTTTATCTTCTTCACCACTTGGAATATATATTTTACCCATTTCAAATAATCTTGCATATGAATTATTTCTTGAGTAGTTTCTTCCCAAGCATTCCATCATTGATGGTAATGTTGTAGTTCTCATAACGCTATAGTCTTCACCTAATGGATTTTTAATCTTAACAACATTTCTAAGTTCACTATCCTTTGGAAGATTTATTTTATCAAATACCTTAGGTGATACAAAAGAATAACTTATAGCTTGATTTAAGCCACTACCTGTTGCAAATAATACAACTTTTTCATCTAAAAGACCTTTTTTGTATCGTGGTTCTCTTTCAGTTGAAATCTTAAATATTGTAGTTGGTATGATATCATATCCATAAATCCTTGCTATTTCTTCAGCTATATCTTCTTTAATTGCAATATCAACTCTAAAAGTTGAAGCTGTTACTACTAAATTATCACCATCAATTTCTGTAAATAAATCAACGCTGTCTAAGCATCTTTTCATTTCTTCTATAGATATGTCTGTTCCAAGGAACGTATTAACCCATTTAGAATTAACAATAACTTTTCCTGCTTCCTTTTTATTGTTATATACATCTATTGTGCCTTCCATTACTTCTCCAGCATCTAATTCACATACTAAAGCACATGCTCTATCTATTGCTAATTGTGCAAGATTTGGATCTATTTCCTTTTCAAATCTTGATGAAGCTTCTGTTCTCAAGTTTAGCTTTTTAGAATTGACTCTTATATTAGTTCCATCAAAGTTTGCACATTCAAATACAACTTCTGTTGTATCATCTTTGATTTCTGAGTTTAATCCCCCCATTATTCCAGCTAATCCTATTGTTCTCTTATTATCCTTTATACAAAGAACACTACTATCTAAAGTTCTTTCAACTTCATCTAGAGTAGTGAACTTTTCACCTTCTTTAGCTCTTTCAACAACTATCTTATTATTTGTAAGCTCTCTTTTATCAAATGCATGCATCGGCTCACCAATTTCAAGCATTACAAAGTTAGTTATATCAACAATATTATTTATTGGTCTTACTCCAGCTTCAAGAAGTCTTTCTTGCATCCAGCTTGGTGACGGAGCAATTTTAACATTTTTTACTCCTCTCGCCATATATCTGTAGCAAAGATCATCTTTAATTTCTACCTTTAATTCATCATTTATATTTATACTACACTCAGCTTTATAGTCCAAGTTTGGCATTTTATACGAAGTTCTAAGTGCGGCTGCAGTTTCTCTTGCCATACCAACCATACTTAAGCAGTCTGGTCTGTTTGAAGTTATATCAAAATCCAATATAGCTTTATTTAATCCCAAGATTTCTTTAATATCAACTCCAAGAGCAGTATCTTGTGGTAATATCATCAATCCATGTACAGGCTCATCTCCAGCAATTCCAAGTTCTTCTTCTGAGCAGAACATACCATTCGATACTTCTCCTCTAAGCTTCCCCTTCTTTATTTTAGTTCCGTCTGCTAACGTTGAACCATGAAGTGCAACTGGAACAACATCTTGTTCTTTCATATTAGTAGCAGCTGTTACTATTTGAATTTCTTCACTTCCAATATTAACTTGACAGATACTTAATTTTTCTGCATCTGGATGCTTTTCAATCTTTGTAATTTTTCCTGTAACTACTTTATCAATAGTATCTCCTTGAATTATTACTTCTTCAAGCTGAGAACCTGTTAATGTTAATTTATCTCCTAACTCCTTAGGACTTACATTTATATCAACGTAATCTTGTAACCAAGTAAATGGTACTTTCATTTTTATATCCTCCTTTTTTTCAATGTACAAATAACTAATTTTCATATATACTTGCATTTATAGTCAAAGTACATTGAGTTTTTGAAATCTTTATTAAAATTCCATTTTTTTATTTTATTACTTACCTCAAAGCACATCAAATAACAAAATTCCCCAAGTTAACAATATCTACTCTTTGGCATATAATGCTTGGTGATGTACGAGTCTAGCAGTATGGCCCATCTTCATCTACTGATGAAGATGTTTCCTTAAGCAGAGATCCAAAATCTTGTATTTGGTGCGAATCGGTGGCATTTACCACTTAGCTAGATACGGCTTAGTGGTAAAGCCCGCATCACAACAATGTGATACGTTCCTATTTAAACGTATATGAGTATGTGTTTCCACTAAAAGAATCCCTTCTGCCCCCATAAAATAAGCATATTCTTATATTCTTATATTCTTATATTCTTATATTCTTATATTCTTATATTCTTAGGAATATATATTTTTTTATTGCAAAACTTTAGCTATTAAAGAAAATTTTTTATAATATTTATACTTCACACTTTTATTAATGATTTCCCAAGAATTCAAATTTCCTCTAAAATAAAATATTATCTAAAATTGATTTAAAAATCTCATATCACTTTCATATAATAATCTTATATCATCTATACCATACTTAAGCATAACCATTCTATCTACACCAAATCCAAAAGCAAATCCACTATAAACTTCTGGATCAATCCCACAATTTCTTAGAACATTTGGATGAACCATACCACAACCTAAAAGTTCTATCCAACCACTGTTTTTACATACTCTACATCCTTCTCCGCCACATACAAAGCAAGTTGCATCCATTTCAGCTGATGGTTCTGTAAATGGGAAATGATGAGGTCTAAATTTAGTTTGAACCTTATCTCCAAACATCTTCTTCGCAAATAGCTCTAAAGTCCCTTTTAAATCTGCAAAAGTAACACCTTTATCAATTACAAGGCCTTCCATTTGATAGAATATAGGTGAGTGAGTAGCATCTACTGAATCTGATCTATAAACTTTTCCTGGAGATATCATCTTTATTGGTGGAGTTTGTTTTTCCATTGTTCTAATTTGAATTGGTGAAGTTTGAGTTCTTAAAACTATATTGTCATTAATATAGAAAGTATCTTGTTCACTTCTGGCTGGATGATTCTTTGGAATATTTAAAGCCTCAAAATTATAGTGATCAAGTTCTACTTCTGGACCTTCTTCAATTGTAAATCCCATTGAAATAAAGATTTCTTCCATTTTTTGAAGTGTTAAATCAAGAGGATGTCTTTTTCCTATAACTTTTTTCTTTCCTGGAAGTGAAATATCAATAGTTTCATTAGCAAGTTTATTAGCTTTTTCTTTTTCTTTAATAGAATTAACTATTTCTTCAAGTTTTGTTTCTATTGCTGCTTTAGCTTCATTAACCAATTTACCAACTATAGGTCTTTCTTCTGGAGACACTTGACCCATACCTCTTAATATTGTAGTAAGTTCTCCTTTTTTACCTAAGAACTTTACTCTTATTTCTTCTAAATCGCTACTGCTTTTAGCATCTTCAATTTTCTTTAATGCAAGTTCTTGTAATTCTTTAAGTTTTTCTTTCATTATTTTTCTCCTTTCAAACAAGTTCAATTTCATATAAAATTGATAATTTATAAATTTGCATAAAAAAATCGCCCCTTCATACAGAAAGGGACGAATTATCGCGTTACCACCCTAATTGGTTTTCTTACTCAAGATTAACCCAACTTAATTTAATTAACGACTTTTTTTGCCGCCAGTCACTACTATAATTTCACAACTGGAACTCCTGAGTGAACTTCAATATCAATTCATTTAAGAAGGCTTACAGTCTATGACCTTCTCTCCCTTAAAACTTCATAATATCTACTTTTCTCATTCAACGTTTTTTATATGCAATTAATATAATTCATTATACAAATAAAATTTAAAAATATCAATATTATTTTTTAATTTTTACATCTTTCCTGTCTAATTTTTTCATATATTATTACTGAAGTAGCTATTGCAACATTTAAGGATTCAGCATTACCAGGCATAGGTATTTTTACCTTTGTATCAGCAATTTCGTAAATTTCATCACTAACTCCGTTTCCTTCATTACCAACAGTTAATAATATTCTTCCTTTCAAATCTTCTTCATAAAAATCCTTATCCGTCTCTAATGATGTTACTAGTATTTTAAAACTTTCTTCCTTTAGCTTTTTTACTAAAGATAAATTCTCATCATCATAAACAACTGGTATATAAAATAAAGATCCCATTGTTGATCTTATAGTTTTCTCATTATATATGTCAACAGTACCTTTAGTAAGTATAATTCCATCTACACCTGCAGCATGTGCCGTTCTAATTATTGTACCAAGATTCCCCGGATCCTGAACTTTATCACATAATAAATAGAAGCTTCCATTTTCTTTTAAATAATTATTTTGCATATTAGCTACAGCAAGTATACCTTGAGGTTGCTCTGTTGAAATTAATTCTTTAAACAAACTATCGCTCATCAAATAAATCTTTATATCATCCTTTAAATATTTTTCAATATATGTAGTCATTTTTTCATTTTCTTCTTTAGTTATAATTAAATATTCAATAGGCAAATCAGCTTTAAATGCTTCTTCTATCAATCTAAAGCCCTCAATTATATATTTATTATTTCTATTTCTATGTTTTCTTTCTTTAAGCTTCTTAGTTTCTTTAAATAAATTATTTTCTTTACTTTCTATAAAAATCAAATTTACACCTCTACTTATTTTTTCTTGAAATCATACTTTCAAATTTATTAAGATCTTTAGCACTTCCAAGAGCAACTAAAACATCATTTTCTTTTATAATATCTTCTGCTGAAGGTGATATATTAACCTTTTCTCCTCTCTTTATAGCAACAACATTTATCCCATGTTTTTTTCTAATTTCAATCTCTTTTAGTGACTTATTAAACCATTCTTTAATTGCTTCTATCTCTAATATGCTGTATTCCTCGGATAATTCTATATAATCCAATATATTTGAAGAAACAAGATTGTGAGCAACTCTTGTACCCATATCTCTTTCAGGAAGAACAACCTTATCCGCCCCTATTTTCGTTAATACTTTTGCATGTAGTTCATTATTAGCTTTTGCTATTATATATTTTACTCCTAATTCCTTTAAAATAAGAGTAGCCATTACACTATCTTGTAAGTTAGATCCTATAGTAACTACTGCCACATCAAAGTTTGTTACACCTAAAGTTTTCAGTATGCTTTCATCCGTTGAATCCATTTGCACTGCATGAGTTACATAATCTGAAATTTCTTGTACTTTTTCCTCATCTTTATCAATTGCCAGCACATCATGGCCTAGTTCATATATTGTTTTTGCTATAGAGGATCCAAATCTACCTAATCCTATAATAAGAAATTGCTTTTTTGACATTTTAATCATTCCCCTATCCAATTAGTATTTTTCCTTCCGGATATTTATATCCTTTTTTCTTATTTCTATTAATAATAGCAAATAAAACTGTCAAAGGTCCAACTCTTCCAATATACATGCTCATTATTAATAAAATTTTACTTAATCCTCCTATACTTTGAGTTACACCAGTACTAAGTCCAGCTGTTCCAAATGCTGATGCTGCTTCATAAAACAAATTAATAAATGAATGTTGAGGCTCTAGTATAGTTAACATCAAAGTAACAATAACAACCCACATAACACCAACAGCTACTATTGTAAATGATTTATAAACTGTTTCTTTTGAAAATCTTCTTCCAAATGCTTCCGTTTCTTCTCTTCCTTTTAGTACACATATTACTGTAAGAACTAAAATTCCAACAGTTGTTGTTTTAAGACCTCCAGCAGTTGATCCTGGCGATCCACCAATAAACATAAGTATTATTGTAATAAATTTACCCGCCATACTCATGCTATCTATAGATATACTATTAAACCCAGCTGTTCTTGGAGTAACTGCTGCAAAATATGCATTAAGCAACTTGTCTTTTGCATTCATCATTCCTAATGTTTCTGGATTTTTATATTCAAAACATAACATCAATATTGTTCCAATGATAATTAAAGTTCCAGTTACTAACAAAACTATTTTGGAATTTATTGATAATTTCTTTTTCTTTTGAAAATTGTACAATTCTATTATCACTGTAAAACCCAACCCACCTATTATTATTAGAAAACTAAGTGTTAACAAAATAATAGAATTATTTGCATATCCTATTAAACTGTTAAAATTTCCATTTAAATCAAATCCAGCATTACAAAAAGCAGAAACTGAATGAAAAATACTGAAAAAAATCCCCTTACTTAATCCCAATTGAGGTATGAATTGAGTCGATAACAGAACTGCTCCAGCAAGCTGTATTATTATTGTAAATCCAAGAACGTATTGTAACATTTTTATTAATCCTTCTATCTTAAAGGTATTCATAGCTTCCTGCATTATCAGTCTGTCTCTAAGAGTTATTTTTTTACCTAAAAGAACAGCTATAAAGGTGGTTAATGACATGAATCCAAGTCCACCAATTTCAATTAACATCAAAATAACACACTGCCCAAAAGCATTCCAATACGTACCAGTATCTATTGTTATAAGCCCAGTAACGCAAACTGCAGATGTTGATGTAAATAAAGCATCTAAAAAGTTTGTATAATTGTTATCTACTGATGATATTGGTAAACTCAATAAAATTGCACCAATTAATATTACTATCGCAAAGCCTAAAGACAATATCTGAACTGGATGTAGCTTGAATTTCTTTATATTCTTTTCCATATTTAAATCACCTCTAGGTTAATAAATCCTAATAAAAATAGATATAATAGTTCTATTACTATTATACCTAAATAAACTTACTTATATTATATATTATTTTAAATATATATAAAGAAAATGCGACTTAAAGCCGCATTTTAATTAAGCATTTAAAGCTTTTTTAGCTACTGCTACTAATTCAGCAAATGCTTTAGGATCATTGATAGCTATTTCAGATAACATTTTTCTGTTGATGTTAACTTCAGCAACTTTTAATCCGTTCATGAACTTAGAATAAGACATATCGTTCATTCTAGCTGCTGCATTGATTCTAGCGATCCATAATGATCTGTAATCTCTCTTCTTGTTCTTTCTTCCAACGTATGCATTTCTTAATGCTCTTATTACTGATTCATTAGCAGTTTTATATAACTTACTTTTTCCACCGTAATATCCTTTTGCAAGTTTTAAAACTTTTTTATGATTTTTACGAGCGTTCTTTGCTCTCTTTACTCTTGCCATTACTTAAACCTCCTGTACCAACTCTATCTTATAGGTATGGTAATAATTTCTTAATTACTTTAGCTTCTGATTTTGAAACATATCCAGTTTTTCTAAGATTTCTCTTAGTCTTTGAGCTCTTCTTTGTTAAGATGTGGCTCTTGAATGCTTTAGCTCTCTTAAGCTTTCCTGTACCTGTCTTTTTGAATCTTTTTGCTGCACCTCTATGGCTTTTCATTTTTGGCATGATTAAAATCCTCCTCTCAAGTTATGCCTTTTTAGGCCCTAAAACTAATGTCATGTTTCTGCCCTCTCTTTTTGGTCTTTTCTCTACTAGGCAGACATCTTCTAATTTAGATATAAAAGTTTCAAGAATTTTTTCACCCATGTGACCTAATTCCATTTCTCTCCCTCTAAATCTAACAGTAATTTTAACTTTATCTCCATCTAATAGGAACTTTCTTGCATTTTTTGCTTTTATGTCAATATCATGTTCCTCAATATTAAGACTTACTCTAATTTCTTTAATATTTACTACTTTTTGCTTTTTCTTAGCTTCTTTTTCTTTTTTTGATTGCTCATATACGTATTTACCAAAGTCCATAATCTTACAAACTGGTGGTTTTGCATTAGGAGAAATCATTACTAAGTCTAAATCTTTTTCTTCAGCAATTCTTCTTGCTTCTGCTGATGAAATAACACCTAATTGTTCTCCATCGCTTCCAATTACTCTTAGTTCTTTTTCTCTAATTTGGTCATTAATAGAATAATCTTTACTAATTTTTTTCACCTCCGAAAAATATCTATACACAATAAAAAAGACGGCCATAATAGCCGTCATCTCAATCAAAATAATGCATAGACATATAACCTCTACTAGTAATCATTAGACACTGCAGGGTGAGAAACGGCTGTTTCTTCTTAACGAATATGAGTATATCATCATTATTTATATATGTCAACATTTTTACTCATATTTTTTATTTCTATACACTCATCTATTTTATCACAATATCTCACTTTGTTTCCAAATACATTTTCAATAGTTTCAAGGAACTCTTTATTATTGCAATTTTCCTTTCCATGAATGACTATATTCTCTGGAGAACTTGTTATAAGACCACTGATCAATATATCTTCGATATTCACTTCTAAATCTTTTTCATCTCCAGTTAATTCCTTTAAAAAATCTTTATATAAATCTCTTCCTTCTTTATCTTCTACTTTATATTTATTATCTTCATTAATAATAATGTTTACTTCCTCTATCTTGCATTCTTGAATATTAACAAAATATTTTAACAGTTTTACAAACTCATTATATTCTTTTTCTACCATGTACATCTCAATTACTTTCTCTATTACTTCTTCTATTTCTTTTCGTAACTTTCTCATTCTAAATGTTAAAAAACCATCAACATTTATCTCCTGATTTTCACTTATGCATTCTTGTATTTTGTTTATTATAGAATTTATTCTATTTAAACAATATACGCTACCTTCTTTATCATTTAAATCTTCACATTTTAATACTTTCATTATTTCATTTTCTATTTCTAATATTTCATTTTGCTTTAAGAAAAAATAATTATCAGTTAAAAACTCGAACATTTCTTTTTTTCTATAATTCTCAATAACAATTCTATATAAAATATTGCTAACATACATATTAATAATTTCTTTTATCTTTTCATTATAGCAATTTTCTTCACAGATTATTTTAATTATATGAGTCTTGCCTTCTATGCTTTCTACAAGCCCTATTAAAATATCTTTCTTCTTAAGTCGTTCTCTTAGCTCTTGCAAATCTTTCGAAAAAGACAAATCATCATCATAAGCTAATTTTAAAATAAGCATGGATTTCACTCCCTTCTTAATATTTGTATGTATAATTTTATTTGTTTTTTCCCTAAATAATTGTAAGTTGAATATTTTCCTATAATGTTTAGATATAAATTAAATTTATTGACACCATGTTATATATAGAATAAAAATATAATTGTAGCAACATTCTAATAAAATAAATCTTAAGGAGTTTTTCAATGTATTGTTTTGTTGATTATAGAATTAGTAAAGAAGAATTATTGAATCTTTCTGCTTTAAACCTTAATGTTATATCGGTACCACAATGTGATCTTGTATATAAAGCAATTAATGGTCATCCAGATATTCAAATGAATATTTTAAAAAATGATAGTGAACATAAAGTAATAATCCATAATAAAATCCATAATAATTTTAAAAATTTTCTACTTGATAACAACATAAAATATATTGTTTCAAAAAATACTTTGTCTAATACATATCCTGGAGATATTTTTTTAAATGCATTTATAACCGATAAATATTTCATACACAATACAAAATATACTGATGAAAATCTACTTGGTTCTCAAACTTATAAAATTGTTATTTCTGTGCCTCAAGGTTATACCAAGTGTTCTATACTGCCGGTGAGAGAAAATTCATTGATAACTAGTGATAAAGGAATTTTTAACGTATTAAAAAATTATGATTTTGATATATTATTGGTACCTCCTGGTGATATACTACTTCCATCTTTAAATTATGGATTTATAGGTGGCGTTGGTGGAATGATTTCAAATAACAAGATGGCTTTCTTTGGTGATTTATCATATTACAAGTACGGAAATAAAATAAAAGAGTTTCTTTTTAAATATGACATTGAGCCAATTTATCTTAGAAAAGGTAAATTAATAGACAGGGGCAGTCTGCTTACTCTTTAGTCATGTCCATATATAATATGATTTGTGTTTCTGTATGTTACTTTTAAAAATAAAATCTGCATAAGTCCTATTTTTCTAGGCTTATGCAGATTTTATTTTTAAATGAGATTTTTTAGTAACATTTTTTCTCAATTTAGCTATATTATTAATATAAGATATTTAATTAAGATTAAGGCACTATAGCCAAGTGGTAAGGCAGAGGTCTGCAAAACCTTTATTCCTCAGTTCAAATCTGGGTGGTGCCTCCATAAAAAGCCCGTAGACTTGAGAATTCTCTCGCCTACGAGCTTTTTCCTTTTGGTTTTAAAACATATTTATTTTAGATTTTTTAGGTTAATACATCATTAATCTCCGATTGTTCTTCTTACCGCTTCTACTACTCTTTCATTTTTAAAAGGTTTAACTATAAAGTCTTTGGCTCCTGCTTTTATTGCACTAACTACAACGTTTTCCTGTCCCATTGCAGAACACATGATTACATTGGCATCAACATCACTTTCAAGAATCCCAATAAGTGCATTAACTCCATCCATTTCCGGCATAGTTATATCCATCAAAGTTAAATCTGGACTTAACTGATTATATTTTTCTATGGCCACTTTTCCATTTTCAGCTTCTCCAACTACCTCATAACCGTTTTCTGTCAAAATTTCTCTAAGCATCTTTCTCATAAATATAGTATCATCACATATCAAAATTTTTTTACTCATTTTTTCCTCCTATTTATAAATAGACAAAGGCATTAAAAAAGAGCTTTATTGCATTTTTTAAATGAAATAGCCCCTTATGTAAAATGCAACTGGCTGCCATCCATTAGGAAAAGGCCCTTTAGCTTTGCGTCACAGCTTTTCAACTGCTTTGCCCTATTAAATTATTTTTTATACTTTTAGCTTGTACTAAATTCTATACTTATATTATCATTAAAGGCTTTAATTTTCAATCATTAATTTTCATTTCTTCAAAATTTTCACATAAATTCACGTTTTCGTCCAATATTTCTCATGTTTTTAATTCATTATTAAAAACATCACATTATTTCTTCGATTATAAACATAAGCTTAACTACTACTCATCTTCAAATATTAATATTCAAAAAGCCTATTGAGATACTCAACAGGCTTTTAATTAATGCAGATTATTTAACAACGTCATCTACTGATTCCTTTATTATTTCAAAAGCTTTATCACAATCCTCTTCATTTAATATTAGCGGTGGAACCATACGAATTGTATTTCCTCCAATAGCTGTAATTAAAAGCTTTCTATCAAAACATGCATGCTTAACATCTACAGCAATATTTTGGTCAAATTCAACCCCAACTAATAATCCTTTTCCACGCACTTCTACTATATGTGGTAACTCTTTTAACTTAGCTTTAAGATATTCTCCCATCTTTTCAGCATTTCCTGCTAAGTCTTTATCAATTAATTCATTAATTTGTGCATATGAAGCAGCACAACATACTGGATTTCCTCCATAAGTTGTTCCATGAGATCCAAGTGTAAATGCTTTAGACACTTTTTCAGTTGCACATATTGCTGCTATTGGCATTCCGCCTCCCATAGCTTTCGCCATTGACACAATATCCGGTTTTACATTGTAATGCATGTACGCCATAGTTTTACCGGTTCTGCACCATCCTGTTTGAACTTCATCCAATAATAGTAGCATTCCTTTTTCATCGCAGAGTTTTCTAAGCCCTTGCATAAATTCTTGTGTTGCTGGATGTACTCCACCTTCTCCCTGTATTGGTTCAATCATTATAGCTATTGTATTTTCCGTACATGCATCTTTAAATGCTTGCAAATTATTATATTCAGCATAAGTAAATCCAGGTACCATTGGCTTAAATCCAATTTGACATCCATTATCAGGTTGTCCTGTTGCTGACATAGATCCATATGTTCTTCCGTGGAAACCATTTTTAGCTGTTACAATATTATATTTGTTTGGTCCATATTCATCCACTCCATATTTTCTTGCCATTTTTATCATTGCTTCATTTGCTTCTGTCCCTGTACTTTGATAAAAAATTTTATCCATCCCTATTGTCTCACAAATTAATTTTGCAAGTAATGCTTGAGGAATTGTATATGGATAATTAAATGTATGGATTATATCTTCTACCTGATCCTTAATAGCGGCTACTACTTTTTCATTACAATTCCCTGCACTATTAACTGCAATACCACCATAAAAATCTAAATATCCATCACCTCCTTCATCATACAAGTACATATCTTTTGCAGTTTCTGCTACAAAATCAAATCTTTTCTTTTGCAGTTTCTGCTACAAAATCAAATCTTTCGTAAGTATCAATCATATATTTGCTTACTAATCCTTTTAATTCTTCTTTTGATAGTTTTACATCTTTTAATTTCATGATAAATTCACCTTACTCGTAATTTATTTAATTCAAATTAAATTCTGATACTACTTTATTAAAGTGCTTTTCTATATATTCTTTTAATATCTTCTAATTCAAATTTCACAGGATGAATATTCATACTTCCTTGAGATACCTTTAAGCAATTTTCTGACATCCAATCTATATCTTCTTCTTTTATCCCCTGCTCTTTAAGTGTTGTCTCTAAATCTATATCTCTTAATAATTTTCTTATTGACTTTACACAGTCATTTTCATCAGCTCCACCCAATAATTTTGATATTACAGCAAATTTTTCAGGCGCTACACATATTGATTCCTCATAGATAACAGGTGTCAATGCTGCGAGGCCTCTTCCATGTACAATATCTCTTAATCCACTTGCAGGATGTTCCATGCCATGTGATGCTGTTACCCCAGCAGTATTGATTACCATTCCACCTAATGTGCTTGCCCATGTTATCGCATCAAATGCTTCCATATCTTCTGGATTTTTATAAGCTCTAACTAAATTTTTTCCTATTAATTCAATTCCCTGTAGTGCCATCATTGTAGTAATTGGCTGGGCATTTTTAGATATATATGCCTCCATATTGTGACAAAGTGCATCAAACCCAACTGATGCTAAAATATGCTTTGGCATTGTAGTCATAAGCTCTGGATCTACTATGGATGCCTTTGCGATTATAGCATTACATCTTAAAGATTTTTTATCATTATTCTCAGGATTTGTTAATACTGCAAATCCATTTCCTTCACTTCCTGTTCCACAAGTTGTAGGAACTAATATTATAGGAAGTGCTTTGTCACTTAATTTTTTTCCATATATATAATCTGAAACATCTCCTTCATTTAATGTAACAAAAGCAATTGTCTTTGCAGCATCCATTATGCTTCCACCACCAAGGCCAACAATAACATCACACCTCTCTTCTTTTGCAATATCTGCTCCTTTGTAGACAGTAGTCGTTAACGGGTTTTGCTCTACTTTATCAAAAATCACAGCTTTAATTTTATTTTTTTCAAGTAAAGATACAGCTTTATCTAACAGACCAGTTTTCTTTGTGCTGCTTTTTCCTGTAACAATTAATGCTTTCTTACCATACTTAGCAGTCTCAACTCCTAATTCTTCAACTCGTCCTCTTCCAAATATAATATTTACTGGTAAATTGTAATTAAATCTCATCAAAATTCATCTCCATATTTATTTTTGATCTTAATTTTTGCTACTGAACTTTTCTATAGCTATTTCAAAAATCTTAAGGCCTTCTTCTAATTGTTCATCCGTCATTACAAGAGGCGCTAAAAATCGTATTACTTGTCCACAAGTTCCTGAGCTTTCTAACATAAGTCCATTTTGAACTGCCTCTTCTATTATTTCTGAAACAATTGCTGTATTTGGATTTTTAGATTCTTTATCTGTAACAAATTCCATTCCAATCATTCCTCCAAGACCTCTTACATCACCTATTACATCATATTTTTCCAGCCATTCTCTATATCTCTTTTGAACTTTCTCACCTATTTCTAAAGAACGTTTTGCAAAATTATCTCTTTCCATTATTTCTATAGTTTTAATTGCTGCTGCACATGCTAATGGATTACCACAATAAGTTCCTCCAATGGTTCCTCCAAGAACACTTTCCATTATTTCTTCTCTTGCTACAATTGCACTAAGTGGAAGTCCTGCACCAATAGATTTTGCAGTAGCTAAAATATCTGGCATAACTCCTTCTTCTTTCCAATATTCACTTGCAAACATTCTTCCTGTACGGCAAAATCCGCTTTGTACTTCATCTGCAATCAACAATATTCCATTATCATCACATATTTTACGTACAGCTTTAACCCATTCTATTGGTGCTGGAATAAATCCTCCTTCACCTTGTACAGGCTCAACAACAATTGCTGCTATATACTCAGCAGGTGAACATTCTTCAAATACTTTATATATAGAATTTATATAATACTCTATAGCTTCATTATCACTCATTCCCTTTGGCTTTCTATAAAGATAGGGAAATTCTGCCCTATATACTCCTTCTGGAAATGGTCCAAGTCCTTTTGCATATGCTTTTTTAGATGTCATTGCCATAGTTAAATTAGTTCTTCCATGAAATGCTCCTGAAAAACAAATTATATTAGGTCTTTTAGTAAATGCTTTTGCCACCTTTATTGCATTTTCATCTGCTTCTGCACCACTATTTGCAAAATATGTTTTCTTTTTATCACCTTTAACAGGAACAATTTCATTTAACTTTTCAGCTAATTTCACATATCCTTCATGAGTAACTATATTAAACATCCCATGAAAATATTTTTCTGATTGTTTTTTTACTTCCTCAATAATTTCAGGATGGCTGAATCCCACATTTAGTACCCCAACTCCACCGATCCAATCTAAAAATTTATTTCCATCTACATCTTTAATCACAGCCCCTTCTCCACGTTCAATTGCAACAGGATACACGCATTTTATGGCACTTGGTACAGCTTCTTTACGTCGTTCTATAATTTTCTTAGCTTTTGGTCCAGGTAAACTTTCACTTATTATTTTGGGTAAATCATTTTTTAACATTTATAACATCCCCTTGTTCATAATTTCATTAATTATTAAATTATTTCTTAAATAATGGTATAAAAATAAAGGCATTCTTATATCCACTCTAGAACGCCTTTGTCCAAAATTATTTTATTTTTATTACCACAATATAGTATTTATTGTTATAATAATCTTAGCACTAACATTATCAACTCTCTATGTTATATAGCATAAATATTTTTATATTTTTAGTGCTATAAGCACAAATATACTTATTATTATTTTTTAGGAGAATGCATTATGTCAATTATATTAAAAAGTTTATATTATGAAACAAAAAATAAATATAAATTAAAATTGATTGCTGGAGAAAGTGGAATTGACAATGTAGTCAGCTGGTTTCATTTTATGGAAGATGAATCTACAATAAATTTCATACGCGGAAATGAACTGATTGTAACTACTGGACTTGGCTCAAAAAATAATAACTGGCTTGATAATTTAATTAAAGGTTTGATAAAGAATCATGTATGTGGATTAATAATAAATATAGGGCAGTATATAAAGACAATTCCTGATCATACAATATCCTATTGTAATGAAAATAATTTTCCTCTTTTTATAATGCCTTGGGAAATTCATTTAGTGGATATAATGCAAGATTACTGCGATAAAATCATCAATGCAAAGCAAACTGCCTCCAACATATCTAGTGCATTTTTTAATGCTATTTATTATCCTGACAATATAAACTTGTTCAAACCACCTCTTAAACAGGAGGGTTATGATCTTAATGGATTATTTACAATAATATCATTAGAATTAGAAAGTTTAATTTATTCCAAAACTTCTGAGATATCACTTAAATATTTTATAATAAACATTGAAAAAATACTTAATTCATTTTCTTTTAAATATAGTATTTTATTAAATGACCAAGATTTAACTATTATAATTAACAACTCATCTGCTACAGACATTCCACAATGCCTTAATGTTTTATTTAATGAATACTTAAAAAATCAAAAATCTTTTAATAATATGGGTGTTAGCTTATCCTCTAAAGGTATAGACACATTACCCAAAAGTTTTAAAGAAGCTAAATGTGCTAGATATATTGCAATCAAAGATAATAAATGTATCGTTTACTATAATGATATTGGATTATATAAACTTCTTTTTAATATTAATAATAAGGAAATATTAGTTGATTTATATAATGAGTATCTTGGAAAACTTGAAGAATATGATTTAATTCATAAAACTGATTATTTGAACATATTAAAGCTGTACATAAATAATAATTCCAGCATACAGGCTGTTTCAGAAAAAACTTTTACTCATAGAAATACAATTAACTATAGAATAAAAAAGATCAAAGAAATATTAAACACCGATCTAAATAATCCAAAAGATAAGTTCAATTATATGCTGGCATTTTACATAGAAGAAATGTTAGATTTGAACGTAACATAAATAAAGGACGTAGAATCATGGTTTAGTGGATAACAACCGAAATTCAATATATGATATGCTCGATTGCGTAAATATTTCAGCCAAAAATTCTAATGAAAGAGGTTGTGTCCAAAATAGTTTGCTCCAACAACAAGTGTTGGACAAACAATTTTGGAACAGCCTCTTTCAAAGAATTTAAAGGCTAAAATATTTAATGCAATACTACGCATATTCATATATTGAATTTCTTTGTTTTTCTCTAAAATAATAGACATCTAATTTATTTTAGTTATAATTTATGTGGCTACTTATAAAATCCAAGTATTCCCCAATATATAAGAAAAGTTCCGAATTACAGCATAGCTGCTCTTTGGCATATAATGATGAATAGGTTTCCTTATAAGTGCACATTCGTAAGGATTTATATTCTGATATTTATAAATCTATATCTTTTAAAAAATGGTAAAATATTAACTTTTTAAATCTTTAATATCTATAAATAACTAATCCTTAATTTAAAAATGTATTTATGTATAGCAGCAATAATACGGATACTCTGAATTTAGATGAAACAAAGAAATAAAGCTCTTATGTGTGCGGTGTCTTGCATTCAAAAATTGAGCTTTAGAATTCTTCATGTAGACTTGTTCCAAAATTGTTTGTCCAATTTTATATTGGAGCAAACATTTGTGGGTGCAAGTCTGCATGTTTGAATTCTTAGCTTCATTTTTTTAGCAAGCGAGCACCTCATAAGAGCTTTATTTCGGTTATTCACACTAAACTCAGTACGTCCTTTATTTATATTCACCATCATAGTAATCTGCAATTTCATTATTTTTATAAATTCTATTTTCCTTACCTTTTATAGCTACTCCAATCTTATTAGAATTTGGATAACCTATAATATCTGGTGAATTATTTGTATCACATTCAAAGTAAACAAGCATATCTGTATATGACGAATTAAATAATCTATGTGATGTATTTTCTGATGCAGGACATATTATAGTATCTCCTGTTGAAACTTTTTTCTTGCCTTCTGGAGTATCTAAAATCCCCTCTCCACTTATTATATAAAAAATTTCTTCATTATTTATATGATAATGATATGGATAATTTGCTTTTTGAGGTGGTATCTCATATATGTTTACAAGGCATCTGTTATCACTATTCTGCTGTGTTATTTCATATTTATAATATTCATAAGGATCATGTTCAGATTTGTGTTTTACTTTAATGTCACTTTTATTTACTACAGTAACTTTTCCATTATCCATTGAAACTCTCCCTTATTTTCTAGTATTTGTTCCTTGATGAAAAATCATTTTCCATTTTCCATCATATAATTTCCATATAGAACTTCTAATCGAAGATCTTTTGTTTTCGTCTTTTTCATTAAGTTTTATAACTTTGTATAATGCCAATACATAATTACCACTTAACTCTTTAATTTCAAAGTCTAATATCTCCCAATTATTTTCTATCTCATCATCTTTTTCTTGAAATATGTCACCATTCTTATAGTGATATATGCTTCCACTGCTACAAAATTCAATAAAATCATCTGATAGTATTTCATTTATTTTCTGTGATGATTTTCTTACCTCTGATTTCAACAAATCTTTTTCTAATTGGAGTATTCTTTCTATAAGTTTCATACCTCTCACCTTATTTATCTCTTTTCATATACATTTCTAATTAGCTTAATTACTTTTTATTTAAATTTCATCACACTTAGAATATTTAAGAAAGCCATCTTCCATGCTAACCGCTATTCTTCCAGTTTCATTTAAATATTCAACATATGATCTAAGCATTCGTTCCAAAGTTGAATATTTATATTGTGTTTTTACTGGAATATTAAATTCTTTTATTACTTCTTTTAGTATTTCTTCCATGGTCATTTTCCCATTAATAATTTCATATATTTTGTATGCTCTTTTCTTATAAAATTCTATATTATCATCTATAAGTTTGGTAATTTCATTATCTTTATAGATTCCCTTATGGGCAACAACATAGTTAGCGCATTTTAAATCATAAAGTTTTACCTTACTTTTCAAATCTTCCCTAAGAATAAATGCATATGGCATTTTAGCACCTTTCATAACTTCATAACTTATAAGAGCATCCCCTAAATAAGCAACATCATCTGGAGTAACAATACATATATGTGCTGGACTATGTCCCGGAGTATGTATAATTTTAAATTTAATTCCACATACATATATTTTGCTTGTATCATCTGAAATCATAATGTCAGTCTCACAAGCCATATGTCCAAAATGCTTGGTCACTTCACTTAACGTCTGGCTGCTATAATAAACTTTTAAATTTACAGTTGAGCTACAAACAATAGCTTCATATGATGACATAGCAATAATTGAATTATATTTTCCCTTTAAATATGTATTGTTTCCTATATGATCTATGTGAGCATGGCTGCATAATATACCGACAACTTTAAAATTATTTTCTTTTAAAAGCTTATCAATGCCCTCTCTTTCCTTTATCCATCCAGAGTCTAATAAAATTATTTCTTCATCATTAATTTTATAAAAAGGTATATATGTCATTCCTGTATCTATACAAAATGTGTTTCCTTTAATCTTCTTTATTTTCATACACATATTTTAGTTAAATTCTTAATAATAACTAAACATTCACTTCCTTTTTAATCCGTATAAAATGGGGTATAACCGCAAGTATTTTAGAATTATACTTAGATTTATATATTATTGCATTTCATTTAAAACTTTCTCAAAACAAACTGCTTGTAACATTTCTTTATCTTTTCCATAATTATCTATAATTTTATATCTATTGCTTAAATAAAATCATCTTTCCTATTCCACGATTTTTTTATGATGCATACATTCTTTTAATTTCTGCAACATCATCTGTTATTTCTCTAAATGCACCACATCCAACTGCTTTATTATCATCTCTTGCAATAACAAATATTGATCTCGTGTTTAACATATCATTATAATCAAAGCTGCCTTTTCCACTATTGCCTGTAATTTTTTCTAAAGTACATGATAGCTCCTCTATGAGCTTTATACCGTCTTGCGAATTAATACGTTCTTCTTTTATAGATATCATACCAATTTCCTTTCAATACTTTCCATAAATACTCTAGCAGTAATTATTTTTATTACTTCTTTTGTGCAATATAATCAATATAGCCTTGTCTTATTTTTTTACCTTCATATATTCTCTCAAATAATCTAACTTCCTTATAAATGATCTCCATATCTTCAAAGTATGTATCACACTCATTTATACCAAAATATGAATGCATTACATCCTCCCCATATTCTCTTTGAATATATTCATCATCATTTAGCTTAACACCTTGTCCATACCTTTCATCTTCTTTAGATAGAAAGCTTACAAAACATAAACCTTCACTCTTCAGTACTCTCTTAAATTCATTTATAGTATTTTTTACATCCTCTTTTGACATATGAAATATTGTCCCATAAGAATAAATAAAAGGTATTTCATTATTTTTAAATGGAAGATTTTTAATATCTCCTTGTCTAATATTTAAATTCATATTATGTTCTTTTTCAAAAGCTTTTGAAAGTTCTATTTGTTTTTCACTTAATTCAATTCCATAAGTCTCATAGCCTTCACTATAAAATAACCCTAGTGGCGGCATATTTCCTCCTGCTCCACAATCCAATATTTTCTTTTCCATATTACTTTTATTGCAGTATTCTAAAAACTTATATAATTGTGTTTGCCTATATATCATAAATTAGTCTCCTTCTGTCTTAATATTATAATATAAGTATTCTTTTATATAAATATTTGCTTTTAAGCGAACTTTTCTTAATCAAGCAATTTTTCTAACTCTTCTAAATAAATGCAATGTTTTATCGTATTATTTTTCACCACCTTTATGCACTCTTCATAATCCATCCAAATTACCTCTTCAACTTCTTCCTTCTGAAGATTTAACTTTTCTATATCAATATAGTTTCTCTTCATCTTATAAACTCTTGTTACCTGATTATCTTTAAATAATTTTCCATGAAAAATATCACTATATGATATTCTTCTTATCAAGCGTAATTCTAATTCTTCTGAAGATGCATCTATTCCCAACTCTTCTTTAAGTTCTCTAAGTGCCGAATCCAAATATCCACATCCTGCTGGAATGTGACCTGCTGATGATATGTCATAACATCCTGGATTAGAATCCTTACTCTCACTGCGTTTTTGCAGCAATACATCTAATCCACCTTTATTATTATCCCTAACAATCCATACATGTGAGGTTCTATGTAAATCTCCATCTTCATGCACCTTTGTCCTTTCCTTTACAGTCCCTGTAGGTTCTCCATTTTCATCAACAATATCAAACATTTCCATTAATAATTCCTCCAAAGTATTATCTTTCTAATTTATCGTACTTTTCAAATATGCTATTATACATGAATTCAATTATTATTTTCTCAAAAATGCAGCTCATTAATTCTATATTAAATCCAAAAGTTATGCTTCAAAATAAAACATAACTTTTGGGCTTATTATTTTTATCTTCCCGGCCAAATAATTTAAACTCAACTGCAATAGGAATCAAAACAGTTATCTCTTCATTCCTATCACTAAAAACAATGAATAATCCAATACTCCATCTTTCATATCTTTCTTTCCTTCATATGCAGTTTCAAAGAATACATTTTTAAAATTATACTTTTCCATCAAAGCTTTTAATTCATCACGGTCAAATCCATTATGTCCATGAAAGTCTTTTTTCTTCTGCATGAAATCTTCCATCATCTTTATCTAAATCAATAATAATTACAACTCCATTAGTTTTTAATAATTTATATATTTTCTTTAATTCATATTCAATATCATCAATATGATGAAAAAACATTGAACTATAAACAACATCAAACTTTTCATAAAATCTGCCAGAATATATTAAGTCTTTTTCAGATACCTCTATATTAGATATATTAAATTTTTTAATTTTATTTAATAAAATCTGCTGCATTTCTTTAGATATATCCATGCAATATATTTTATTAAATTTCTCAATTAAATTACATGAAATCAGGCCTGTTCCACATCCTATTTCTAAAGCAGTTAATCCCTTTGTATAATCAATCTTTTCAGAAATTACATCTGATAAAATTTTAGCTCGTTTTATTCTTCTCTCTGTATCCCATTTAGCTGCTTCTTCATCAAAATACATTTTTATAATACTCCCCTTTACCTGCTTACTATTCACTTTTCACATTTGAATAATATAGATCTTTAAAATATAAATTATTTTCTAATAAATCATAAAAAGTACCTTGTCCAATTATTTCCCCGTTTTTTAATGCTATAATTCTATCGAAGTTTTTAATCGAATCTAAATTATGCGCTATAACAATAATTGTTTTATCATTTAATAAATCCATAATAGAATTCATCACTTTTTCTGCTGAAAAATCTAATACAATTTTTTACTATATCTATTTTAACATTTTTTCATATTTTTATGGAATTTTTTTATTTATTGTAGAAGAAATCATATTTGTTTTCATCAATACGATTTCTTTAATTTTTCAGTAATTATTTATATAAGATCCAAATTCTTTTATTATCTTTAATCTATCTCCACTATATACTTAGTTAAATCTATAAAATCGAATCTATTAATTATAAATTTTAAATCAGCTAATATACATATTTTCTATATATCTATAGTTCATCATATGCGATTACAACATTATTCCCAGATTCCATATTTTTAATTTTTACTTCATTTCTTTTTACTTCATCTTCTCCAACAAGTATTACATATTTAACACCTATTTTATCTGCATAATTCATTTTTTTCTTTAATGTATCATCTTCAAAATATATAGATGCTCCATATCCTTTTTTCTCTAGCTTTTTCATTATTTTAGCACAGTAATTTATTGTATCTCCTATTGGCATAATTAAATAATCAAGGCTGCTTTCTAAATTATAATTATCAATAAATCCTATTTCCTTAAGAATAAAAAATAATCTTGTCATGCCTATAGAAATACCAACTCCAGGCAATATCTTATCTGTATAATTTCCTGCCAAGTTATCATATCTTCCTCCAGAGCATATAGATCCATATTTTTCATTGTCAGTTAATAATGTTTCAAAAACAGTTCCAGTGTAATAATCTAAACCTCTAATAATTTTTAAATTAATTGTAAATTTATCATCTTCTACATCTAAAGTATTCAGCATTTCTTTTACTTTTTTTAATTCAGAAATTCCATCTATAAAATAAGTATCGTTTATATTTAGATTTGAAAGCTTTTCTATTTTTTCATTATTGTCTCCATCAGTATCCAATATATTATTCAAGAATTCACTTTTCTTATCACCAATTAATTCTATTAATTCTTCTTCAAATTTTGATTTTCCTATTTTGTCGTATTTATCAATTAGTATCATAACTTCTAATTGGTTATCTATTTTTAGCTCATTAAAAATTCCCTTCAGTATTTTTCTATTGCTTATTTGGAATTTAAATTGTTCTAATTTTATTGCTTTAAATGCTTTATAAACTAAACTTATGACATATGCATCATTATATATACTTAACTTTCCGTTACCTATTATATCAACATCACATTGATAAAATTCTCTATACCTTCCTTTTTGATTTCTTTCACCTCTATATACCTTACCTAGTTGATACCTTTTAAAAGGAAATTGCAATCTATCGTAATATTGTGCTGTAAACCTTGCAAACGGAACAGTCAAATCAAATCTTAAAGTTAAATCGTTTTTTCCTTTTTGAAATCTATATACCTGTTTTTCTGTTTCTCCTCCTGATTTTGCAAGAAGTACTTCTGCTTTTTCTATTATCGGTGTATCCATTGGCAAACATCCATTTTTCTCATATACATCTAAAATCTTATTTACAATATCATTAAATTTTTGCTGTTCTTTTGGTAATAGCTCCATAAATCCTGGTAATATACTTGGCTTAATTAAATTTTTATTCATAATAATCTTCACTCCTAAATTAATATTATTTTTATATAACAAAAAACCATGCAGGCAAATACCCACATGGTTTAATAAATTATGACTATACTTAATTTATCATTCCTAGAGATACAAGCCCACGCTGATAGACTTGTATCTGCTTTACGCAAACCAAGTCTCTAGTAATGATGATGCATTAAATTTGAGTTAATAATAAGTATATTCATAATAATCCTCCTCATTTTATATCTATTGTTATTATATATCTTATATTTTTGTAATTCAACCTAGTTTTCTTTTTTGTCAATTTCTTTAATGACTATATTCCCATATGTATATATACACTTTTTAATATTTTCATAATCTAAGGAATAAACCTTAAATATTTCGGAACTTTCCTCATACTGAACAGTTAACTGTTTATAGCTCATAAACATACCACTTTCACTTTTTATATTCTTTATTTGATTAAAACCAATAAACTTTCCGCTAGAACAAATAAAACCTTCTGTAGATATTTTAGGAATACAAAATATAGAAATAAGCAGTTGCATTCCTACTGTCATATATAATGTTACTATTAAAACAAGTTCTTTCGTATTTTTATACTCAATACATCATTATTGGCATTTAATAAAATTAATAATAGTGCCGAAATTGTATTTGCTAAGTTATTCCTTTTTAAATTAATATAATTGTCTGAAATCTGCTTTCTGCTTATATTATATGTGTATATATTTTTTATTAAAATTGCTGAAAAAGTCAAAACTATTATTCCACATCCCCAATAAGCATATTTAGTCCCACCACTTAAAATAGCAAATCCCAATACTATAATTAAACATACTAAAAGTAAATATTTTTTCATCACTAAAATCGCCCCTCAATATTAAATAAATAGCACAATCACATATTCAGTATCGTTTTCCCCCTAAATTATCCATTTTTATCCTGTAAAACTTCGTTCATATTGTGGTCTTTTCATTTATTATTCCTGATCTATATGCTAAAAGTAGAAGTTTGAGATCTGTAATTTGATTTTTAAGTCCAATTCCTATATCAGTATCTCCAACCCTTTTTCTTTCTAATCTTTTTTTAACAAGCAAAGTTGTAGAAAGTATATCTCTCTCATATAATATGGCATTTTCTATTGAATCAAACGGTTCATGCTCTACAAGTTGAAGCCCATATGAATTATAAATTAGCGTATATCCTGCTATTCCAGTATAACCTCTATATGCCTTTGCAAATCCTCCATCTATTACTATTAGCTTCCCATTTGCTTTTACTGGACTTTCACCTTTAATATTTTTTACTGGTACATGTCCATTTATTATTATGGAGTCTTTAGAGCATATACCAAATTCATTTAATATCATATTGCAAACCTCTTCATCATCTCTAAAATCGTAATATGGATTCATTTTTTCAACATGCATTGATTTATCTTTGATAAAATATCTTTCAAATGTTGCCATATTCTCCTTTCCAAATAATGAGGAGTTAGATCCATTCCATAAATACCACATTATATCCATACCATACTCTTTCTTTTCTATATCCTCTTTATTAAAATAGCCTTCTCTAACTAAAATCTCAAATTTATCTAAAAGTTCTCTTCCACTATATTCCTTTCCATTTATGTTCATAGTCTTAAATGACTTATCTTCATTCAATGGTATACAGCCATGAAATAACAAATTAGAATTATACTTTAAGTATATGCTTCCTTTAGATAAGAGAAATAAAATATGACTTTGTAACTTATTGCTGTTAACAAATGACGATTTAAGTTTTTCAATAAGAATCTCCTCTTCTTCTGTAAGCTTAAACGGATGTTCTTTTTTTATTGTTGGGAAATTTTTATCAGTTAGTTCATACTCTATCCCATCAAGTACAATTACTCCTTTATCGTAATCTATCTTATTCAATAATAATCTATGTTCCATTTGAAATTCTGGTCTTCTCTTTATTACTTCATATTCTAATTTAAACTGTATAATAGTTATTGCCTTATGCATCTTAGCAATTAATTCGTTTTCATGTTTGCTATTTAAATTTGCATCATTACTTTTAGACATGAAAAAAGCGCATGAATCATTTTCATAATTTTTCATTGCAAATGTTGCTAATGGAATTAAATTAATTCCATATATATCTTCAATAATATCTAAATTTGAATATCTAGCCGATATTCTTAAGACATTTGCTATACACACTTTTTGCCCAGCTGCAGCTCCCATCCATACAATATCATGATTTCCCCATTGTATATCAACTGAATGATAATCCATAAGAGTATCTAATATTATATCTGGTCTAGGACCTCTATCATATATATCACCTATTATGTGTAGCCTATCAATAACAAGCCTTTGTATAACTTTTGATAAAGCAATTATAAAATCACGTGCTCTGCCTATATCTATTATTGTTGTTATTATTCTATCATAATATTTCTTCTTATCATATTCATCAGAATTTTCATGCAGTAATTCTTCTATAACGTATGCAAACTCACTTGGTAAAGCTTTTCTCACCTTTGATCTTGTATATTTAGAAGATACATTTCTACATAGTTTGATTAGCCTATACAATGTTATTCTATACCAATTTGATATATTTTTTTCCTCTTTTATTACTAGCTCCAATTTTTGTTCAGGATAATATACTAATGTAGCCAAACTTTTCTTTTCGCTATCCATTAAGGATTTTCCAAATATATCTTCTATCTTTCTTTTTATAACTCCTGATCCATTCTTTAATACATGGATAAAAGGCTCGTACTCTCCATGAATGTCACTTAAAAAATGTTCTGTTCCTTTAGGTAAATTTAAAATTGCCTCTAAATTAATTATTTCTGTTGCTGCTGATCCTATATTAGGATATTTTTGAGATAATAGCTCTAAATATTTTATTAGATTTCTATCTTTAAATTCATTTTTTTCTATATTTAACATTGGTTTGAACTCCATAGTTTTCCCCTCCCATATACTATCAACATAGCAATTAGTATATACTATTTATTAATTTACAGAAGATAAATTATACTATATATTTACTAAAGTACTCTATTTCATATATTTGCCTCTTATTTAATGTAATAAAAATTAATGCAAATACATCTTTTTGTTTTATAATCTTTTAAATAAATTATTATTTAATAAATATATTCTATTTCAACAATTGTTAAATAATGCATTTGCAGATAATTAATTTTCTCACTTTATTACTTTTATATCAAGTTCTTTTTGACATTAACTAATCAAATTGCTATAATATGTATTAGAGTGTTGACAAAAAGGTCACATGAAGGGGTACACCACCATTGGTGTAGGTCTTCATGTGACTTTTTTGTTTGTTTCCATTTTTCGGTAGGAGGTGTGATTATGATTTATGTCAATGGAAATTTAGTTACTGATGCAGATAGTTTAACTTTACATGATTATTTAAGTCGTGAAGGTTATTCTTTTGCTTTTATTGCAGTTGAATGTAATGGTCAAATAATTCCAAAATCCATGTATAAAGAAAAAATTTTAAAAGAAGATGACCATTTAGAAGTTGTAAGTTTTGTAGGAGGTGGCTGATATGAAAATTTATATCAATGGTAAGTCTATAGAAACTGATGTTTTAACTCTTGATAATTTACGTAATAAACATTATTCAAATAATGAAAATTTAGTTACTATAATAAATGGATTTCAAACTTCTGATGATGTAACAATTAATGAAAATGATGAAATATTTTTTATTAAAAAAGGCAAAATGCCTTCTAAAGATGAATTTGAACGCTTAATGTGTGCTAGGAATACTCCTCATGTATTTGAAAAAGTCAAATCTGCTAAAGTTGCAATTGCAGGACTTGGTGGTCTTGGTTCAAATATAGCTATAAATCTAGCTAGAACTGGAGTTGGCCATCTTCATTTGATTGATTTTGACATTGTTGAACCAAGCAATTTAAATCGTCAGCAATATAAAATTAAACATCTTGGAATGTACAAAACAGAAGCCTTAAAAAATGAAATTGAAGAAATAAATCCATTTATTAAAGTAACCCTAGATACTATTCGAGTAACTGAAGAAAACATACCTTCACTATTTTCGGATGAAGATATTATCTGCGAAGCTTTTGATAATCCAAAGAATAAAGCTATGCTTGTAAATACACTACTTGAAAAATTTCCTTCAAAAAAAATAGTAGCAGCATCTGGAATGGCAGGATATGAAAGCAGCAATACAATAGAAACAAAAAAGATAACAGATAATTTCTATTTATGCGGAGATAACAAAACTGGTGCAAAGATAGGTCGTGGACTTATGGCACCACGTGTAAGTATATGCGCAGGCCATGAATCTAATATGATTTTAAGACTTATACTCGAAATTTATGAAGTTTAAAAACATTAAACTAAAATCTCATAAGTTTAAACTTTAATCTAATTAAAGTTTAAGTAAATAACCCTAAAGTGCAATATTATGTATGAAAGATAGGAGATAAAAATATGGAAAATAATACAGACAAGCTTATTATTGGTGGGCACGAATTTAATTCAAGATTCATATTGGGATCTGGAAAATATTCATTAGATTTAATTAATGCTGCTGTAAAAAATGCAGGCACTGAAATAATAACTCTTGCATTAAGACGTGCTAATATAGATGGTACTGCAAATATTCTTGATTATATACCTAAAAACGTGACATTATTACCAAATACATCTGGAGCTAGAACTTCTGAAGAGGCTGTAAGAATAGCACGCCTTTCTCGTGAAATTGGATGCGGGGAATTTGTTAAAATCGAAGTTATACGTGATTCAAAATATCTTTTACCTGATAATTATGAAACTTTAAAAGCAACTGAAATTCTTGCTAAAGAAGGATTTATTGTCATGCCTTATATGTATCCTGATCTTAACTCTGCAAGAGATATGGTCAACGCTGGTGCTTCAGCAATTATGCCGCTTGGTGCACCTATTGGTTCAAACAAAGGTTTATCAACTCGTGATTTTATAAAAATATTAATTGATGAAATTGATCTTCCAATTATAGTTGATGCAGGCATAGGGCGACCTTCTCAAGCATGTGAAGCAATGGAAATTGGTGCTGCTGCTGTTATGGCTAATACTGCAATTGCAACTAGCGGAAACATACCTCTTATGGCGAAAGCATTTAAAAATGCCATAATTGCTGGACGTAGTGCTTATCTCTCTGGTCTTGGACGTGTTCTAGACGCTGGTGCCAGTGCCTCATCACCCCTAACTGGATTTCTTAAAAATTAAGGAGGTAATTATAAATGGAACAACGTGTTGATCATATGAAATACATGTCTGGCATGGAAGTTATCGAGTCAGATATATTAGATGAAGTTATTTCTAAAATGAATTTTTATAATAGCAACAAATATACTGCTAATGACGTACGTGCATCCCTTCAAAAAGAGACTATTTCTGTTGAAGATTTTGGAGCTTTACTGTCACCTGCTGCCCTTCCTCTTCTTGAAGATATAGCAAAGCGCGCAAAACTAGAAACTCGCAGACATTTTGGTAATTCAATCCAAATGTTTACTCCACTTTACATAGCCAATTATTGTGAAAATTATTGTATTTATTGTGGCTTTAACTGCCATAATAAAATAAATCGAGCTAAACTTACAAGCGAAGAAATTGAAAAAGAAATGGAGACAATTGCAAAAACAGGACTTCAAGAAATACTTCTCCTTACTGGAGAAAGCAGAAGCATGTCTGACGTTTCATATATAGGTGAAGCTTGTAAACTTGCAAGGAAATATTTTAAGGTTGTTGGACTTGAAATTTATCCTGTTAATAGTGATGAATATGCATATCTTCACGAGTGTGGTGCTGATTATGTTACTGTATTTCAAGAAACTTATAATTCTGATAAATATGAAACACTTCATCTTTCTGGTCATAAGCGTATTTTCCCATATAGATTTAATGCTCAGGAACGTGCATTAAAAGGTGGAATGAGAGGTGTTGGTTTTGCTGCACTTCTAGGACTTGATGATTTTAGAAAAGATGCTTTTGCAACTGGACTTCATGCATACCTTCTTCAACGTAAATATCCACATGCAGAAATAGCATTCTCATGTCCACGTCTTCGTCCAATAATAAATAATGATAAAATAAATCCTAAAGATGTACATGAGCCTCAGCTTCTTCAGATAATTTGTGCCTATAGAATATTTATGCCATTTTCAAATATTACAATATCAACACGTGAATGTGCAAGATTCCGTGATAATGTAATTGGTATTGCTGCAACTAAAATTTCTGCTGGTGTATCTGTTGCTATTGGCGGACATAGTGAGGAAGCAAGAGGTGACGAGCAATTTGAGATTTCAGATTCACGTGATGTACAAGAAGTATATGATGCAATTATAAATCATGATCTTCAGCCAGTTATGAGTGATTATATTTATGTTTAACATATTAGCCATTACTAATCGTCATATATGTACTGATGACTTTTTTACACAACTAGAAAAAATTTGTTCAGCAAATCTAAAAATTTCATCTTTAAAAAAATCATCTTCAATGTTGTCTTCTCTAAAAATAGTTCTTAGAGAAAAAGATTTATGTGAAACTAATTATAAAAAGATTGCTGAAAAAGTTTTTAAAATATGTAAGATACATAATACTGATTGTATACTTCATACCTATTATAATGCAGCAAAAGAACTTAACTGTGACAATATTCATTTACCATTTAATATTTTTAAGAATCATCCTAACATTTCTAATAAATTTAAATGTGTAGGTGTTTCAATACATTCTATAGATGAAGCGATAGAAGCAGAAGAACTAGGAGCAGGTTATATTATAGCTGGGCATATCTTTCCTACAGATTGCAAAAAAGATTTACCTCCAAGAGGACTTAGCTTTTTATCATCTGTATGTAGTTCAGTCAACATCCCAGTATATGCAATTGGTGGAATATCTCCTTCAAATGCACAAAGCGTTTTAAATGCAGGCGCTTATGGAATTTGTCTTATGTCTTCACTTATGAAATGTAAAAATCCTAATGAATATCTTAACAGTTTTAGTGATTCATTTTAATTTATAGTTAATATGGCAAATTTGTACAATAAAATTACCACCTTTCAAATTGCAATGTAATTAACACAGTAATTTGAAAGATGGTAAGACTTAAACAAATGATATTCTACTCATCCCTTATCAAATATTTTTCTTAATAATTAAGCTTAATATTAACAATTTCTGCCTTACTGCCAATTCTCATTCTTGGCCCCCATGTGCCTACACCGCTTGAAACAATAATATTAGTATTTTTAACCTTTAAATACCCATAATCTATTAAGAAAAGATTTTTAGTAATTAAGTTACCTGGAAATAGTTGCCCCTTATGAGTATGCCCACAAAGAATCATATCAATATTTTTTTCTGCTTCTTCATTGATTTTAGATGGCTGATGGTCAAGCATTATTATAGGCTTATTTGAATTTACATCTTCAAGCACAGCATTTATGTCTTCTCTTTTAATCCCTTGTTCACCTATTGGTGAAATATCCTTTCTTCCTACAACTGTAAATTCATCATCTATTTCTAGGAACTCATCCTGAAGAAGTTTGATATCTGCCTGCTTAAAAAACTCAACCATTTTATCATATGAACTTCCTGAGTCATGATTTCCAAGTACTGCATAAGTTCCATATTTACTATTTAAATTCTTAAATGCATCTTCTATTTTTTCAATATCTTCTACAGCATAGTAATCTCCATCAAATACATCTCCAGAAATTAAAACTATATCCGGTTTTAAACCATTTATTTTCTGAGATATTTCTTCAATTTCCCTGTATCCAATTATATCTCCAATATGAATATCAGAAATCATAGCTACGTTTAACTCTTTATGATTATTGGAGATTCTACTTATATTAACATCATAATTTACTATTTGAATATTTTTAGCATTATAATTTCCATATAAAATAATCCCTGCTACCAATACAAAGATTATGGAACCAATTATAATCGAAGCTTTAGGATTATTTAAAATGCTTTCTTCAAAAAATTTTGTATGTCCAAATATTATTCTTATAATATCAAGTACTATAAAAATTATTAAAAGATATAAAAAGGTGCTCATATAATATCCACTTATTATTTTAGCTATCTTAGTAAATTTAAACCTTGGAACGGCATATCCAATAAATATGCATAATGCACACATAATATATAAAATCCAAAATATATGATTATTTATTTTAGGAAAAACAGCAGTCAGCAATAGTACAGCTCTTTTTCCAACATAAAAGTTTAATATTGAATATACTAATAATGCTATTATAATCATTATTAACTCCAAAACTCACATCACCCATCTCATTTTTTATTATATATTGTCATAAATAGAAAACTTTACAAAATATATGTTATACAAGATAAAACCTTTCAAGTTGAACATTTATAACATATTTTTCTTTAATTTTTTAAAGCTTTTCAAAATGTTCACTTTTATTATGAAGTTTCTGAGCTTCAGCATCTTTCCACACCTCAATAAGAAGTATTTTATTTTCATCTTCTACTGGAAAATAATATTCATATTTAAGGTTACCTTCTTCAGCTCTAGATAATTGATCAATCTTTTCTTTAACTATCTCATTATAAAAGTCCTGCCTTGTCCCATCTTTAAGTGTATATGTAACATTTAAAATAATTTCATATGGCACTTTTAAAAGTGCTTCTTCTAAAGATGCTGCTTTTTCAACTATAAAATATTTCATAAATTCTTTCGTAAACATATCTATTTCCCCTTCAATAGGGTTTATTTCGTCTACTATAAATATAACTTTTGTACAGTCTGTTTTACCCATTGCAGGTAAGAATTCATTTACTGCCCATTCTACATCTTCTTTTTCATCTTCAAATCCATTTCTTGCATCACATATAAAATTACTTCCTTTATGCTCATTTAATAATTTTAAAGCATACATAATTGGATTTCTATAATCATCACTGTTGCAGAACTTTTTCCATGTTAGAAACACTACATTTTCTTTTTCTAAATAATTTACTTCACAAAATTCCGAATTAAACATATTCCTCTTCTCCTTGTACATATTAATTGCTTATTATAAACATTATTTATCCCCTTAATATAGTCATTATAACATTATCTACAAATTAATTCTCTCATTTTCTTTACAACTTCTTTTAATTTACTATACAATATTTATATAGACTATATGGATATATACTCTGATTATAATTTTCTTTTGAAGCCTTATAGTAATATAAAATTCACAATTAAGGAGATATGCATATGCACAATATTACCAAGATTCAACTTGAAGGATTATATAACACTCGTGATTTAGGTTATTTTAAAAGCTTAGACGGAAGAAAAATACGTTCACATAAATTGATAAGAAGTGGAGAATTATATAATTTATCAGATAATGATAAGAAAATATTATTAGATGAATATAACTTAAAAACAATTATAGATTTTCGTACAAAGACTGAAAGAGATGAGAAACCTGACCCAGTTTTAGAAAAAGTTAATGTAATTATAAATCCAATATTGGAAGAAAAAACTTTAGGCATAACAAAGGAAAACGACTCTCAAACAGATTCAAATTCAAAGCTTCTAGAATATATAGATAGACCCGATTTTGATGGTGAAAAATACATGATGAATATATATAAAAGCATAATTTGTGACGAATTTTCACTTCAGCAGTATAGAAATTTTTTTAATATACTACTTAATTCAAATGAAGGGGCTATATTATGGCATTGCAGTGCTGGAAAAGATCGTGTTGGTGTTGGAACTGCATTACTTTTAAGTGCATTAGATATCCCTAGAGAACTTATAATCGCAGATTATTTGATGGTTAATGAATTTACAAAAAAACAAATAGATTCTCTAGTTAATATAATTTCATCAAAAGTTAAAAATGTCACAGATATCTCACATATACAAGCTTTATTTACTGTTAAGGAAAGCTATATCAATTCTGTTTTTTATACAATTGATATAAATTTTGGTTCTATGAAAAATTTTCTAGAAAGTCAAATGAATTTAACATCAGAAAGACTGAGCACTTTAAAAGAAATATATTTAGAATAGCTATTCTCACATTCAATTTATAGACGAAATAAATAAATGACGTAGAATCAAAGTTTAGTGGATAACAACCGAAATTCAATATATGATAGGCTCGATTGTAGAGAAATTTCATCTAAAAATTCTAATGGCAGAGGCTGCACCAAAAAATGTTTGCTCCAAAAAGCAAGTGTTTGGACAAACAATTTTGGAACAGCCTCTGCCAAAGAATTTAAAAGCTGAAATTTCCAATACAATACTACGC
>ENA-OXEC01000094-OXEC01000094.1-human-gut-metagenome-genome-assembly--contig:-NODE-94-length-61842-cov-37.3364_pt1 | contig 61842 bp, 56 predicted proteins | sample MGYA00249351_ERZ652235 | MGnify/ENA primary metagenome ERZ652235 (study PRJEB26925, sample SAMN05826906) | human gut metagenome | biome: ENVO:2100002; feature: ENVO:00000062; material: ENVO:00002003...
GTTATATAGTCTACATACATTTCTTAATTCAGAAAGTATTTTATTATCTGTAATTGAAATATTAATGGGTATTAATATAGTTAAAAATGATGACTCATATATTAAGTTACTCATTGTTTTTGAAACACAAGAACTAAGGATATCTTCAATTCTTGAAATATCCCAAGGTTTTGTCATTTCTAAGGCTAGAGTATCTTCTATATTATAATTTATTGTTTTGGATTTTGAATTTTCTAAGATAGCATTCTTAATAGCAATTTCTAGTTCTTCAAGTTCAATAGGCTTTTCGACATAGGTTATTGCTTTTAATTGTATAGCAGATTTCAAATATTCTTTATCAGAATATCCGCTCATAAATATTATTGAACAGTCTGGATAAAGTTTTCTTATTTCAAAGGCTAAATCTATACCATTCATTCTGGGCATTTTTACATCTGTTAAAAGTATGTCAGGTTTAAAATCTTTAACTATTTCTAAAGCATTTACTCCATCAAAGGCTTGTTTTGTGTTTGTTATGCCTAAAGTTTTTAATGGTAATATATCAACTAACCCCTCAAGTGTAAAGATTTCATCATCTACAATTAATAAATTTATCATCGGTTTATCCCCCAATCTCAATGATTTTAATGTGTTCATGAAATACGTATTAGAAAATTATCAAGAAAGGAATGTTTTTAAAATAACATTTACATTTATCATAATCAGTATACAATAAAAATTTTAAATTTCAAATAAAAATTAAATATATTACCTAAAGTAAAATATTTTACTAAAAAAATATCTTCTTAGGATGATATCCTTAATATAGTGAAAACGTATAAAAGAAAAGGGGGATAACTTATGGAACATAAATTAGATATGTCAATTGATGATGTATGTGTTACACCAGAGACTGATAAAAGCAAATTAACTAGTTTTTTATTGACTTTAAAGAAAAATAGAATCTTATTATTAATGTTGTTACCTGCGATACTTTATTTCTTTATTTTCAATTATATACCAATGGGAGGAACTATTCTGGCATTTAAAAATTATAATTTCAGAGATGGAATATTAGGTAGCCCGTGGGTAGGATTTGACAACTTTAAGTATTTTTTTATTTCTGGGCAAGCTTGGATTGTTACAAGAAATACTATACTTTATAATTTAGGTTTTATAACAGTAAATACAATACTACAAATGGGACTAGCGATATTGATTGCTGAAATTGGTGGAAAGTATTTCAAAAAGCTTACACAAACAGCAATGTTTTTACCATATTTTATATCATGGGTAGTAGTTGGAATTATAGCATATAATATGCTGAATTTAGAAAATGGAACTATAAATTCATTAATAGTTAAATTAGGTGGAGAAAAGTTTAATTTCTATACTAGCACAGCTGTATGGCCATTTATATTGATATTTGTATCAGCATGGAAAAATGTTGGATATGGTACTGTTTTATATTTAGCTGCAATAATGGGAATTGATACAGAAACATATGAAGCAGCAAAGATAGATGGAGCCAATATATTTCAAAGAATTTTTAAAGTTACAATTCCAAGTTTAGTACCAACAATGATAATACTTACATTACTTGCAATAGGAAATATTTTTAGAGGCGATTTTCAAATGTTTTATCAAATCATAGGAAATAATGGACCTTTATTTAATGCAACTGATGTTATAGATACATTTACATTTAGGTCACTTATACAATCTGGAGAAGTTGGGATGTCAGCAGCATCTTGTTTATATCAGTCAGTCTTCTGCTTTGTGACTATAATGATAACTAACTATTTAGTTAAACGCTATGATAATGACTATTCATTATTTTAATTAGGAGGGCAGATATATGAAGAAAGGTAATGATGTCAAGATATTTAATACTATCAGCTATACAATAATAGCATTGATTGCATTAATCTGTTTAATACCATTTTTATTAGTTTTAATGGGGTCTTTAACAGATGAACAGGAAATTATAAAAAATGGATTCACATTATTTCCTAAAAGCTTTTCATTAGAGGCATATAAAACAGCGCTAAAAGATCCAATGGCAATCATAAGAGCTTATGGTGTAACAATTAGTTTAACAGTACTTGGTACTGGAGTAGGATTGTTTGTAGTAGCAATGACTGGATATGTACTTCAAAGAAAAGACTTTAAATGGAGGAATAAATTTTCATTCTATTTCTATTTTACAACTTTATTTAGTGGTGGGCTTGTACCGTGGTATATATTGATGGTAAGATATTTAGGATTAAAAGACAGTTATTTAGCAATGCTTCTGCCACCACTTTTAAGTGTATTTAATATTATACTTATGAAAAGTTATTTGAACAGTATTCCACAAGCTTTGATAGAAGCAGCAAAAATTGATGGTGCTGGTGATTTTGAAATATTTATAAAAGTAATATTGCCATTAGCAAAACCAGCACTTGCAACAGTTGGATTATTTATAGCTATTGGTTATTGGAATGACTGGTATAATTGCATGCTTTTTATAAATAATGAGAATTTATATTCACTTCAATATTACTTATATAAAATAGTGAATAATGTAGAAGCATATAAAACGATACTATCTCAAACAGGCGGAAGTATTGGAGCAGCAATTGATATGCCAAGTGAATCTTTAAAAATGGCACTTACAATTATAGTTACAGGACCTATTATATTATTATATCCATTTATACAAAAATATTTTGTCCAAGGAGTAACAATAGGCGCTGTAAAAGAGTAATAATAAATAGATTATGTAGTGACAGATTATTTTAAAGATAACTGTCACTATTACAGTAAGAATAAAATAAAAGTAAGAAAATTTCCGTATTGGTTTTTATATGAATATAAATAATTAGAGAATAATATTCTACTAAATTTAAAGGATTTTACTCATTATTTTAAAAGTAAGAATGATATTATAAATATGTTCAATGAAAACGTATAACGGATTAGTAAAATTAGGGGGAGTAGAAATGATAAGAAAAATTCTTAAAAGAATGGTCTCTATTGGATTAACTACAGTAATTGCAAGCTCATTAATGCTTGGCTGTGGTAGCAAAGCTAGTACAGGAAGTGCTGATTCAGCAGATCCTAGCAAATTAGAAGAAGTTAAACTAAAAATGTATCTTATAGGAGATAAACCAAAAGATTTTGATGAAGTATATGGTAAAGTTAATGAAATAATGAAAGAAAAAATAAATGCAACATTAGATGTTAGCTTTTTACCTTGGTCAGATATGACTACTAAATATCAATTGTTATTTCAATCAGGCGAAAATTTTGACATAATATTCACAGCATCAAGTTGGGGATACTATAGTCAGGTTGCTACTAAAAATGGATTTTATGAAATAACAGAAGATATGCTTAAAGAGTATGCACCAAATATATATGCAAATGAACCAAAAGAAGCATGGCAACAAGCTAAAGTTAATGGGAAAATCTATATGATTCCTAGTGACCAAATAGAATATGGTACAAGAGTATTTGGTGTAAGAGGGGATTTAATGAAGAAGTATGGTATAGAAAAGGTTGAAAATTATGAAGAGCTAGAAACTTATATGGATGCAGTTGCCTCTGATAAAGAAAGTGGAATTAAAGTAATTGCAAATGGTGGAGGTCAAAATCTTCAATATCCATATATGATGGAGAAATATGGATTCGGTGGAATAGCAGGTGCTCCACTACCAAGCATAGGTTTTGATGTTAATGATCAGAGTGGAAAAATATTTAGCTATTTTGATACTCCAGAGTATTTAGAATATGCTAAAAAAATGAAGGAATTTGCGGATAAAGGTTATTGGTCAAGCGATTCAATTTCAAGTAAAGCAACGCGAGATGAAGATTTTATGGCAGGAAAAACTGCAACAATGGTATGGAATATTGGCTCTGTTGCAGATAGAGTACAAAGAATGAATAAGACAAATCCAGAGTGGAATGCACAAGTAGCGGATCAAACAACAGGAATTAATAGAATGATTAATACATTTACTAATAATGGTATTGCAATTAATTCAATTTCAAAGAACCCAGAAAGAGCTTTAATGGCAATAGATTTATTAAGATACGATAAAGATATTTATGATTTGACTTGGTTTGGTATTGAAGGAAAGCACTGGGAGGCGGATGGAGATGATAAATATACTAGTTTAGATGCTAGTGAAGGATTTCCAACAGCTAATGTTTGTCCATGGGGATGGTACAGCCAAAAATGCGCTCGTACTCCAAAAGATGAGCCTGCTATAGTTCAAGAAGTAAAAGACAAGTGGGCAAAAGAATATACAGTAACAAACCCACTTGCAGCATTCTCTTTCGATGACAGCAATGTGAAAAATGAAATGGCAGCTGTAGGTAATGTTATTACTCAATATGGAGTTCCTATTGATTTAGGTATGTGTGATGATGTAGACGCAGCAGTAAAAGAATATAAAGAAAAATTAAATCAGGCTGGATTTGATAAAATATATGCAGAATGTGAGAAACAAGTAAAAGAATATATGTCACAATATAAAGGATAATTGGCTGTTAATATACAATAAAATTGAGAGCAGCTGCACTAATTATGCTTATTGTTAAGTATCAGTGAGTGGTTCAAAAATGGTGTATCTGTTCTTCATTAAAGAAAAGAGTGAGGAAGAATATGAATAAGAATTATGATTTATTTAATGAGAATATAAAGAATTTTTTACATGGAGGTGATTACAATCCTGACCAATGGCTTAAATATCCAGAGATATTAAAAGAAGACGTAAGATTAATGAAACTTGCACATTGCAATACTGTTTCAATAAATATATTTGGATGGAGTGCAATTGAGCCAGAAGAAGGGAAGTACACATTTGAATGGCTTGATGAGCTTATGGATAACATGAATAAAAATAATATTAATGTAATACTGGCTACACCAAGTGGTGCAAGACCTGCGTGGATGTCTAAAAAATATCCTGAAGTACTTAGAGTCAATATGGATAGAAGTAAGAATTTACATGGACAAAGACATAACCATTGTTTCACATCACCAGTTTATAGAGAAAAAACTTATAAAATAAACAAGATGTTAGCTGAGAGATATAAAGATAATAAGGCACTTATAATGTGGCATATTTCTAATGAATATGGCGGGGAGTGTCATTGTGATAAATGCCAAGAAGCATTTAGAGATTATCTAAGAAGAAAGTATGATAATGATATAGAAAAATTAAATGATGCCTGGTGGACTGGATTCTGGAGTCATAAATTTAATGACTTCACACAAATAGAAAGTCCATCTGAAAAGGGAGAAATCTTTGTACATGCACATAATCTTGATTGGAGAAGATTTGTGACAGAACAGACAATAGATTTTTATAAGAACGAAATAGCACCAATAAGAGAATTTACTCCTAACATTCCAATAACAACTAACTTTATGGGAACATATGCTGGATTAGATTATTGGAAATTTGCAAAAGAAGTAGATATTGTATCTTGGGATACATATCCTAAATGGCATTCAAAAAGAGATGGAAATTATAATGTGGGTTTAGATACTGGCTTCATGCATGATATTAATAGATCCTTAAAAGAAGGGCAACCTTTTCTTGTTATGGAGAATACCCCAAGTCTTGTTAACTGGCATGAAGTTAATAAACTTAAAAAACCTAAAATGCACTTGCTATCTTCAATACAAAGCATAGCTCATGGAGCAGATTCAGTTTTGTATTTTCAATGGAGAAAAGGCAGAGGTTCATCAGAAAAATTTCATGGTGCAGTAGTTGACCATTGCGGGCATGAGAATACCAGAGTATTCAAAGAAGTAACGGAAGTTGGCGAAATATTAGAGAAAATTAAAGAAGTAAAGGGAGCAATAACAAAAAGTGAAGTTGCAGTTATATATGATTGGGAAAATAAATGGGCAATTGATGATTTGCAGGGTTTAAAGCCTAATAAGAAAAATTATCAAGAAACATGTGAAGACATGTATAAAACTTTTTTTGATAATGGTATTTCTGTTGATGTAATAAATATGGATTGTGATTTTTCTAAATATAAATTAATTGTTGCACCTATGTTATATATGATTAAACCTAATGTGGCTGAAAGAATAAGTGAATTTGTGAAAAATGGAGGCACTCTTGTAACAACATACTTTAGTGGTATAGTAGATGAAAATGATTTATGCTTCCTTAATGGCTTTCCAGGACCTCTTAGAGAAGTTACTGGAATATGGGCTGAAGAAATTGATTCATTATATGATGATGAGACAAATTGTATAGAGTTTAACGATGATGCAGTAAAAGGAATGAATGGAGCATATGAGGTAATAGATTATTGTGATTTAATTCATGCAGAAACTGCTGAAGTGCTTGCACAATATAAAGATGATTTTTACAAAAATATGCCTGCTCTAACAGTAAACTCTTATGGAAAAGGAAAATGCTACTATATAGCAGCTAGAACTAAAGAAAAATTTAATACAGATTTTTATAATAGAATAATTAATGACTTAGGTATTTCTAGAGTGATTGAAATTGATCTTCCTACAGGAGTTACAGCACAAGCAAGATATAAGGATAATAATAAGTATGTATTTATTATGAATTTTAGCGATGAAGATAAAATGGTAAATTTGGGAGATTTAGAATATCGTGATTTAGTTTTAGATAAAAATATAAGTAAAGAAATTGTTTTGGAAAAATATGGAGTAAGAGTGATGAAGAGGGAAGAGTTATAACGATATAGAATAAAATCTTACTACAATAGAAATATTATATTTTAATTATAATTATAATGGTTTCTTAGTAATACTATTTAAATTAATCAAATGGTAGTAGACAAAGGATGTATTAATTTTCAAAATAATAATAGCAAATAGACAGTTTTTTATTACAATTATAAATAATAAAAAAACTGTCTATTTTTATAATATCATAACAAAAGTACCAATAGTTATAAATATACCACCTATTATAGTTTTAGCAGTAATTGTTTCTTTTAGTATTACAAATGCTAAAACCATGCTTATAACAACACTGAATTTGTCTATTGGAACAACTTTAGAAGCTTCTCCTATTTGAAGTGCTTTATAATAAAAAAGCCATGAAAGTCCTGTGGCTAGTCCAGATAATATAAGAAATATCCAGCTTTTTATTCCGATATTTGAAATTTCATTTTGTGTCCCGCTTAAAAATACAAGGCCCCATGCCATAACTAGAACTACTACTGTACGTATTGCTGTTGCTAGATTGGAATTAATACCTTCTATACCTATTTTTGCTAAAATTGATGTAAGTGCAGCAAAAAGTGCAGATAGTAATGCAAAAACAACCCACATATTATGTCCTCCTTTTAATTTTTTTAATAATATCAAATTAAAAGCCTCCTCAATAATAGTATTATATTTATGTACAGTATATATATTTTTTTGTGTTTAATCAATAAATAAAACTAAAATTAATTTCTGAATATAATCTATTAATAATATGTATATTAAATTTTTAAAATACATTAGAAATAGTGCTGTTAAAAAATGTTAAAGAATGTTAATATATAAATAATTACGAATTGATTAGAAAGTGAGGTTATTAATATGGGGTTTTTTAAAAAGGAATCTATTACAGAAGATGAAAATATAAGTATATCTAATGAAATTAATAATACTACTTGCGATACTTACCAAACAAGTCATAAGAATTCTTTTAGAAGAGATGATTTATCACTATTTTATACAAATGATATTGAATATGTAATTAATAATTTCCCATCAATGTCTATTGAAATACGAAATTCATTAAATAATTTGGCGGAAACTTTAGAAGATACTATTAATTTTATTGAAGACAAGTCAAGTGAAATAATAAAAGATAGTAGAGATTTTAAATTAAGCCAAGCTCATAGAGATACATCTATAGCTATATATGATGTCGTTGAGAATATAAGAGAATATATTGATTGGATGAAAGATGAATATGAAAAAAAAATTAACAAAGCAGATGAAAATAGTGAGAAAAACAATGTAGAATTAGAAAAAATTGTTGATAAAGAATTAGTTGATGAAGATAATAATGTAGAAATTGAGATTTTTAAAGATTTGACTTTAATTGAACCAAAAGGATTTAGGTTAAAAGAAAATCTGGTTAAAGTTGATGATTGGAATGATTTGTTAGTAAAGACTGCTGAAATTTTGAACAGGCAGTATAAAAATAATAAAAACAGCAATAAAAAATTAGGATATTTTATAATTGATGATAAAAAGTCAGAACAGAATTCCTTTAGGGATACAGCTATTGAAATGCTTAATGAATATAAGATTGGATTAGATGAATTCATAATAATATCTTAGTATTTAAAAGTTTGATAGGAAAATATAAAGATTTTAGCACTATAAAGCTAATAATATAAATGATGAAAAGTTAAAAGAGAAGAGGGAAAAGTTAAGAATTAAAGAAAAACAGCAAATCTATTAATATAAATATAATTAAAGAGAATTTATGTTTTTATCAAAAACTTTTAATTTTTCCCACTACTCAACTTTTATTTAAGCAAGCATGACAATAGTGGACTTGTTTTAAAAAAATATTTGACAATAATCACAAAACACAGTACAATGTAATAAAATATATTGTACACAATTAAATTTTCTAAAATACTATTTATATAAACGTATACTAATATAAAACTAGTTAAAAATATTAAATATAGATACATTAATATTTATATGAAGTGGAGGAATTATAAATGGCAAAGATAGTAAGTACAGAAGAATTTAGAGAAGAAATAAAAAATGGGGTGACTCTTGTTGACTTTTTTGCAACTTGGTGTGGACCTTGTAAAATGTTAGCTCCTGTTTTAGAGGAATTAGCAACTGAAATGGAAGGAAAAGCAAAGATAATAAAAGTTGATATTGATGAAAGTGCAGAACTTGCAGATGAATTTAGAATTTCAAGTGTACCAACAATGATGATTTTCAAAGATGGAAAGCAAGAAGATATGATGGTAGGATTCTTACCTAAAGACAGAATTAAAGAAACATTAGAAGCTCATGTATAATAATATGAAAAATGATTAAGAATATCTTTAATCTTTTTATATTAAACAAGAAATATAGAGCTTAAAATGAATTGAAATAAGATAGTATAACTTTCTATAGATATAAATTGTACGGTTCTAATATTCTTAAATTTTTAAGAATTTTAGAACTTTTATTCTAATATTCCCAAATTCTTAAGAATCTAAGAATTTTAGAACTTAAGAATTTTCGGATAGATATTTTTATTCGTAGTAAAAATGATAAACGTAGATAGTGATAATTTTTTCTTTTTAATAAATCATAATTAAGGTAAAAAATTATGGAGGAAATCATGGAAAACAGATATGATATTGCAATTATAGGGAGCGGTCCAGCTGGATTATCAGCAGCACTGAATGCGAAAATAAGAAAAAAGAATTTTATTTTATTTGGTAACAAGGATTTAACAAGTAAACTTGTGAAAGCTCATAAAATAAATAATTATTTAGGATTTTATAATAGAAGTGGAAAAGAAATAGCAGATGAATTTTCAAGGCACATTGATGAGATGGGGATAGAAATCACAGAGGAAAGAGTAAATAATATTTATGCCATGGGTGATTATTTTGGGATAATGGTAAATGATAAAATGTATGAAGCTACAAGCGTAATATTAGCTACTGGAGTTCAATATGGGAGATTATTAGACGGTGAAGAAAGATTTCTTGGAAAAGGAGTAGGTTATTGTGCAACTTGTGATGCGCCCCTTTATAAAAACAAAGTAGTAACAATAATAGCATATAATAAACATGATGAGGAAGAAGCTAATTTTATAGCATCAATAGCATCAAATGTATATTATGTTCCAATGTATGATGAAGAAGTAGAAGTTGATGATTCAATTGAAATAGTTAAAGGAATACCAGTAGAAGTTATTGGAGAAGAAAAAGTAAAAAAATTAAAGTTAAAAGATAGAGAAATAGAAACTGACGGCATATTTATATTAAGAGATAGTGTATCACCAGGACAATTAGTTCCTGGAATAAAAATTGTTGATAATCATATTGATGTTACTAGATCTATGGAAACAAGTATAAAAGGTTGTTTTGCAGCAGGGGATGTCGTTGGAAAGCCATATCAATATATAAAATCAGCTGGAGAGGGAAATATTGCAGCATTATCTGCTGTCAGCTATTTAGACTCTTTAAAAAGGTAAGATTAGGAGATTTAGTTTATGGGGAAATATGATGATATAAAACTAGAAAATCAACTTTGTTTTTCTTTGTATGCCGCATCAAGAGAAGTAATTAAATTATATAAGCCTTGCCTAGATAAATTTAATTTAACATATACTCAATATGTTGCTATGCTGGTTTTGTGGGAAGAAGAAAAAACAACAGTTAAAGGAATGGGAGAAAGACTACATTTAGATTCTGGAACACTTACACCATTATTAAAAAAAATGGAGAAGAGTGGATTGATTTCACGATATAGAGATATTAATGATGATAGAGTTGTTGTTGTTGAACTTACTGAAGAAGGAATGGAACTGAAAGAGAAGATAACATGTGTCCCATGCGAAATTAAAGGAAAACTTCACTTATCGAAAGAGCAGGCGGAGACACTTAAGAAATCTTTGGATAACCTTCTTAAAGTGCTAAGATAAAATCAAAAATATATAGAATAATATAAAAAACGAGTAGAGATTAAAAATAACTGCTCGTTTTTTTGTATTTACATAAATTACCAAATGATGTAAAATATATACAGGATTTGTTAAAAAGAAAATATATTTTAGATTAATGATTGCTTTGATGACGAAAGGGAGTAAGGGAATGAAGAGAAAGTTTATAAAAATGATTGGTTTAACAATAATGTATATGCCACAAGCATTTAGTGAAAATAAAATATTAAAAGATGAAGAATCATATATTAAATTAAGTAAAAATGAAATAATTGAAAAAATAAAAAGAGGAAAAGCCACAGTTGAAGAATATAAAGAAGTTGGAATTAATAAGATTACAGAAGAATATTTAAGTGATATAAATAATTTGCTTAAAGAAATAAATTTAACAAGCCTAAGTGAGATAAAGAAACAATGTAAATCTATAATTACTTCTTTAGTAAGAATTAATGAAGGTAATGGAACAATATTTAATTATAAAATGATAGGAATAGAAATTACAGCATCTAATTTAGAAATTATAAATAATTCAATATTTTTAGAAAGGAAAGGAAGTTATGTTAATTTTGATACTAAATTAATTAAGGAAATAGTACTTAAAGCAAATAGAAGAATTTATTGTAGTATTGCAGCTATAAACGAAGGAAATGGGACAAAGTATGATTACTTAAATTTAGAAATATCAAATGCAAATTGCGAAAATTTATATGACTTTAATATGTTCTTAAAAAATAAAAATATTCAGACACCTAATAAGATGAAAAATGAGATTAACAGGTTGATGAAAGCATTAGAAAAAATATTTGATGGAAATGGAACTTTAAGCAATTACAAAACTATAGGAATTAATATAAGCAGATCTAAGATTAAGGCAGTTAATAGTGCCATAAATGCAGTTTATGAAAGGAACAAGCAATACCTAAATATAGAAGAAATTGCGGAAATAGTTGAGACTATATCAATAGTTTACTTTGGTGACAATGAAAAGAATAAGAAAGACATAACATCTCATTCTAAGCATGAGGTACGTTGTTTGGCATAGCATTGCCCAATAAATATATTGTGTAGAATCAGAGTTTAGTGCATAACAACCGAAATTAAATATATGATATGCTCGATTGTAGGAAAATTTCATCTAAAAATTCTAATGGCAGAGGCTGCATCCAAAAATGTTTGCTCCATAAAGCAAGTTTCTGGACAAACAATTTTGGAACAGCCTCTACCAAAGAATTTAAAAGCTGAAATTTCCAATACAATGCTACGCATATTCATATATTGAATTTCTTTGTTTTTCCATAAAATCATAGATATCAAATATATTTATTGTAGCTTTTATAAGTGCATATTCTTAAGCAGAGAACCTAAATCTTGCATTTTGTGTGAATTTGTATACAAGCATATAATGTTTGGTGAGGCACGAACTTAACAATATAGAAACAGCTTCATCTAATGATGAGGCTGTTTCTATAAAATGTATATTAGTAGGTGTTTGCTGATATTTATAAATTAATACCTTTTAAAAAATTATAAAATATTAACTTTTATATCTATATAATTATGTTTTAAATAAATGTTGTTATTTATCTTATACCTCAGAAATATTTATTAATATTTTTAATAACAACATTTTATTAAAACATCTATATATGTATTAAAAAATATATTTATTTTAGAGAAATAGTTATAAATACTATTAATTTAGATGAAACAAAGAAATAAAGTTCTTATGTGTGCGGTGTCTTGCATAAAAAAATGAAGCTTTAGAATTCTTCATGTAGACTTGTTCCAGAATTGTTTGTCTAATTTTACATTGGAGCAAACATTTGTGGATGCAAGTCTGCATGTTTGAATTCTTAGCTTCATTTTTGTAGCAAGCGAGCATCACATAAGAGCTTTATTTCGGTTATTCACCCTAAACTCAGTATGTCCGATATTTATGTTGTGCCACATATAATTTGTTTCTTAAGTTGATGTAAGTTATTCTGCTACATCTATAAATTTAAATTCTTTAACATTGAATAATCCCTTATCTGTAATCTTTAAGTCTGGAATTACAGGCAATGATAAAAATGAGAGTGTCAAAAACAAATTAAAATCAAGATTAGACGTAACCTTATTAAGTGCCTTATCAAGATTTTCTATGTCTTTTATAGCTTCTATATAATTTTTGTTAGTCATAAGGCCAGCTATTTCAAGTGAAATTGAAGCTAAAACAGTTTCGTTCTGAACTATAACTATTCCACCTTGCATTTTTTCTAATTCATTAGCGGCAAAAATCATATCTTTATCATTAGTACCAGCGATTATTAAATTATGCGAATCGTGGGCTATTGTAGTTGCTACAGCTCCACTATTTAGTTTAAGCCCTTTTAATATACCTAATCCGATATTTCCGGTGTTTTTGTGTCTTTCAATTACGGCTATTTTTAATAAATCTTTATTTACACATTGTTTAAATAAAATATGATTTTTATATTTTTCTTTTATATCATCTGTAATATCAATTTTTAGATGATTTGTTTCCAATTTATTTGGTATTATCTCCATAACATTAAGAATAGACTTATTTGTTATATCTATATTAAAACTATCTTCTTTAAGAGTTGGCAAATGTATAGAATTTTTAATATTAAAGTCTGATGAATTTTCCTTGCAAACTGAATCTAGAAGTTTACCATCACTAACTACCAGTTTTCCGTTCTTATAGACTTTATTAATTTTAAAGTTATCTAAATCATCTAATATAATGAAATCAGCTACATATCCAGGGGCTATAGCGCCTTTATTATTTAATTTATATAAAACTGATGGATTGAGTGTAGCCATTTGAATTGCTGTTTCAGGTTTTAAACCTTGTTTTATGCATTTAACAATTGATGAATTTATTGAACCATTTCTAAGCATGTCATCAATATGCTTATCATCAGTACAAAGGCAGAAACGAGTACTGTTATTTTCCTTTACCGCTGGAAGAAGATCGTTTAAGTTTTTAGCCGCAGTACCTTCACGAATTAGTACATACATTCCGCGCCTTACTTTTTCAAGAGCTTCTTTAGCACTTATACATTCATGATCTGTTGAAATATTTGCAGTTCTATATGTATTAGTCATCATACTTGAAAGACCAGCACCATGTCCATCAATAACTTTAGAATTTCCAATACAGTCATAAAGCTTATCTATCATAGAATCATGGCAGCTTACAACAGCTGGGAAATTCATAACCTCAGCAAGACCAAGGATTTTATCACTTTTATAGTATTTTTTTAAATTTCTAGCTTCTAAAGTTGCACCAGAGTTTTCAAAATCTGTTCCAGGTACACATGATGGAAGCATAAAGTACATATCAAATGGAATATCATTAGATGAATTTATCATAAAATCTATGCCTTCTGTTCCAAGAACATTAGCAATTTCATGTGGATCTGCAACTACGGAGGTTATACCGTTTATTAGGGCTGCTTTATAATATTCAGATGGAGTAACTAAGCTTGACTCTATATGACAATGAGCATCTATTAATCCAGAACAAATGAATTTTCCTGTACCATCTATTACTTCAGTGCCTTCATAATCACCAATTCCTACGATGAAGGCATCTTTAATTCCTACTGTATCAGTAAATTTATCTTTATTAAATACATCTATAATTGTTATGTTTTTTATTACTAAATCGCATTTTATAGCTTTTGTAGAAGCTTTAATTGTATTTATAAATAATTCTTTTTTCAAAATCTCATCTCCTTGCACTAATATATTATTGTTATTTTTAGATTACGATTTTAATTAAATTATATCTATTATAAAAGTCATCTATATAAATTGCAATAATAGAATTTCTTTAAAATATAAAATTTTTAAATAACATTATTTTAAGAAAAATATAGAAATAATTAAGATAAGCTATAATTAAACTTTATAATATTAAGAATATATAACATGAAAACAATAAATAATATTGTATAGGAAGGAGTGATTTTATGAAAAAAATTGTTTTTATAAGACATGGACAAAGTGAATGGAATTTAGAAAATAGATTTACAGGATGGACAGATGTAGAGTTATCTGAAAATGGACTGATTGAAGCTAGGAAGGCAGGAAGAATCTTAAAGGAAAATAATTTTTCTTTTGATGTAGCTTATTCATCGGTTCTTAAAAGGTCAATAAGGACTTTATGGATAGTTCTTCATGAAATGGACTTAATGTATATACCAGTTCATAAGTGCTGGAAATTTAATGAAAGACATTATGGAGCACTTCAAGGGCTTAATAAAGAAGAAACAGCTAAAAAGTATGGTGATGAACAAGTTCATATATGGAGAAGATCAATTAACACTTCACCACCAGCATTAACTGAAGATGATCCAAGATATGCAGGAAAAGAAGAAAAGTATAAAGAATTAAAGAAGGAAAAAATACCATTAACAGAAAACCTCGAAGATACTAAAAGAAGAGTACTTGAGGAATGGGAAGAAGTTATAGTTCCAAAGTTAAAAGAAAATAAAAATATTATAATATCTGCTCATGGTAACACTTTAAGAGCGCTAGTATGGCATTTAGATAATTTGGATAGTGATGGAGTAGTTAACTTAAACATACCAACAGGAACACCACTTGTTTATGAACTTGATGATGATTTGAATCCAATAAGACATTATTATTTATCATTAGATGGCGTTATGCCAGATTATACCGTACCCAAATATATTTTATAAAAGAAAAATACAACTTATTTCTATATAATAATAAGTTGTATTTTCATTTCTTCAATTCTAGCTTTCCATTCATTACTTATTCCACTATCAGTAATAATAGTAGTAAATATATTTAAATCAGCAAAGTAAGCAGATTTCACAATGCCAAATTTTTCAGAATCAACTAAAAGAATTTTTTCAACTGAAGAAGATAATATGGCATTCTTAGTTAATACTTCATAATTGTTTGAACATGTAACACCTAAATTTTCATGAACACCAGCCGCTGAAACAAATACTTTTGTTGCTCTTGTCTTTCTTATTAAATCTATACCTTCAGGGCTTTCAAACATCTGCGTATTTGGATGAAAATATCCTCCAGAAAATATTAAGTTAATATTTTTTTTATTACTTAGTGCATTTAGAATATTAGTATTATAGATAAGAGCGGTAATTGATATATCAGAAGATATGTTTTCTGCTAATTTTTCAGTTGTTGTTCCAGTATCTATTATTATTATGTCATTATCAGTAACAAGATTGGCAGCAGCTATTCCAATTTTAATTTTTTCATTTTCATGCTTTATGGTTTCATTTTCAATTTCATAAAAAGACTCAAGTCTGTCTATATTATTTGATGGATTGTAAATTGTTGCACCATAAACATTGTTAACTATATTATTTGATTTTAATATTTTAAGGTCGCGCCTTATGGTCATTTCTGAGACATTTAACATAGATGCTAATTCTTTTACGGTAGCACCATTTTTTTCTTTTAAAATCTCTATAATCTTATTTGTTCTATTTAGTTTTTTATTCATAAATACTCATCCTTATTTACTATATTTATGTTATTATTAAAGATTATTTTACATAATAGTATGAGTTAATTTTAACATTTTGTGTTTAGAATTCAACATTTATTTAAAATAAATATCTTTTTAAACATTAACATTTATATAAAAAGCATCAATCATGTATATAAAATGTTTGAACTTTAACATTTTATGTTGACATTAAAACACTTGAAGAATATCATATAGATATAAATTATATGCATAGTATAAAACTCTAGTTAAAGCAAGATAATAAGTGCATATATTATAAATTAATAATTAAGAAGTGAGGAAAATAAATGAATACTGCAGAAATTTTAAAACATGTAGATCATACTTTATTAAAACCAGTAGCAACTTGGGAAGACATTCAAGTAATTTGCGATGAGGCAATTGAGTATAAGACAGCATCAGTATGTATACCAGCATGCTATATAACTCGTATACATGAAAAATACCCAGAACTTAATATTTGTACTGTAGTAGGATTTCCTTTAGGATATTCATCAACTGAGGGAAAGGTAGCTGAAACTAAAAAAGCTATTGAAGATGGAGCAAATGAAATTGACATGGTTATAAACATAACTGATGTTAAAAATAAATTATATGATAAAGTGACAGAAGAAATTAAAGCATTAAAAGAAGCTTGTGGTGATAAAATATTAAAGGTTATAATTGAAACTTGTTATTTAACAGAAGAAGAAAAAATAGCAATGTGCAAATGCGTTACAGATGCAGGTGCAGATTATATTAAGACATCTACTGGATTTGGAACAGGCGGAGCAACTCTTGAAGATGTGAAATTATTCAAGAAGCATATTGGACCAAATGTAAAGATCAAGGCAGCTGGCGGAGTAAGCACTGTTGAAGATCTTGAGATGTTTATAAATGAAGGCTGTGACAGAATCGGAACTAGTAGAGCTGTAGGTCTTTTAAAAGGTGAAGAAACACAAGGATATTAATCAATTCAAAATTCACAATTAATTGCATTTTAGAAATCGAAGCAGGTAAATTAGTATGAAGCTCTAAGGAGAATGTTTAAGTAACAAAATGTGAAAATTACTTTAACTTTTCATTAGATGGTCTATAAAATTTTTATATTCCATAAAAATTTATTATTGAAATTTGATCTGTTAATTATAAATTATGCATTAAATTGTAAATTATAAATTGAGTTGTGAATTGCACATTAAATTGTGAGTTATAAATTGAATTGTGAATTGCATATTAAACTGTGAATTATGAATTGTGAATTGAAAAGGGGTTGGTTATATGCATTTTGTAGATATAATAAATAAGAAAAAAGATAAAAAAGCATTAACTCATGAAGAAATACAATTTTGGATTGATGGTGTTGTAAGCGGATCAATACCAGACTATCAAACAAGTTCCCTTCTTATGGCAATAGTTTTAAATGGAATGAATGAAGATGAAACTGCATATTTAGCTAAAGCAATGATGAACAGCGGTGATGTGATAGATTTAACATCAATTCCAGGAATCAAGGCAGATAAACATTCAACAGGCGGAGTTGGAGATAAAACTTCTATGGCACTTGGACCAATGGTTGCAGCATGTGGACTTAAGGTTGCTAAAATGTCAGGAAGAGGCCTTGGCCATACAGGAGGAACTTTAGATAAGTTAGAATCTATAGAAGGATTTAATTGTTTCTTATCAGAAGAACAATTTAAAAAGCAGGTTGAAGAGGTTGGAATAGCTATAATTGGTCAAACAGGAGATTTAGTTCCTGCTGATAAAAAATTATATGCTCTTAGAGATGTTACAGGAACAGTAAATTCTATACCACTAATAGCTTCATCTATTATGTCTAAAAAATTAGCATCTGGATCAGATACTATACTTTTAGATGTTAAATATGGTGAAGGTGCATTTATGCATAATGTTGAAGATGCAACAGAACTTGCAAATGAAATGATAAAAATAGGTAATAATCTAGGAAGAAATACAATGGCTATGATAACTGATATGAATCAGCCACTTGGAAATGCTATTGGTAATTCTTTAGAAATAATAGAAGCAATTGAAACATTAAAAGGTAATGGACCTAAAGATTTTACAGAGCTTTGTATGCAGGCTGGAGAAATAATGCTTATTCAGGGTAAAATTACACAAACTAAGGAAGAAGCAAGAAAAATGCTTATGGATGCAGTAAACTCAGGCAGAGCTTTTGAAAAATTTAAAGAAATGGTTAAAGCACAAGGCGGTAATACAGCTATGCTTGATGACACTTCCTTATTACCTAAGTCTAAATTTATTACAGAAATAAAAGCAGAAAGAGAAGGTAATGTAGAAGTACTTCATTCAGAAAAATTAGGAATACTTGCAATGCATCTTGGTGCAGGAAGAGCAACTAAAGAAGATTTAATAAATCATGGAGTGGGATTAAAAATCAACTGTAAAAGAGGAGATAAGATAAATATAGGGGATACTATATGCTATGTTTATCATGATGAGGATTTAAAAGAAGAGTGGATAAAAGAATTACATGAAGCTTTTGTAATTACTAATGAAGATGTAAAGGTGAATCCTTTAATTGAAAAAATTTTAAAATAGATATCTCATTAACTAATATTATTAATATATAATTTATAAAAGAAGCAAAAGTGTTTTAAACCAACACTTTTGCTTCTTTTATATTTAAGTAAATATCTAAACTACAAGAATAATATAAAACTACTATATTCATAAAATTAACTGTTTACAACGGCTAAAAGAGTTTTAGGATCAGTTACTATTGTTACTTCTTTTGGAAAGTCAATATCTTCAACCAATATTTTATCTTCAAACTTCAAGTTAGCTACATTAACTTCAATTGATTCAGGGATTTGTTCAACATCACCTTGGAAATCTATAAAAGGATTAAAAGTTTCTAGAAGCAATTTTCTGGATTCTAGATTTGATTGCCCAATAAATTTTACAGGAATTCTCATTTTTATTACTTCATTTGGTTTAACATATTGTAAATCTATGTGTAATGGTTCTTGACGATGATTTCCTTGAATTTCTTTAACTACACAATTCATGTTTTTACCATCTAAATCAATTTGGATGATAGATCCACTATTATTTTCACGGACCATTTTTTTTAATTCTGCATTAGATATTTTTATTGAGATTGTATTATCAAGGAATTCTCCATAAATTATCCCAGGAATTTGGCCAGTTTTTCTAAGTTTATTTGTATTTTCTTTTATATTTCTTTCGTATACCTTAAATGCTACATTTGACATAATAAATACCTCTTTCATTAATTTTATAGTTTTGCTATTTTATTAAGCCCTATATATGCTAAGGTCTACCCATATGAGATACCTAACTAACGACAATAGAGCTTAAATTAAAAGCTCCACATATGCATCAGCCTCCTTAATTCTTATTGTTACTTAAGTATAAGTGATAAATTATTTAAAAGCAAAAGAGAAAATTATCAGTTTAATAATAAAATGGTTATTTTATATGGAAGCCTTAAATAAATAATGGTTAAATTATGATAAGTTAATAAAAAATAATATATATTATTAAACTATGAAATATATACAAAATTTTACTGTAGCTTAGTGAGCTTTTTAATATGACATATATTGAAAATAGATAAATTATAATGGAAAATTCAATAGTACTAAGAGCATATAACCAAAGAACTGATTTTTTGATTTTAATTTTTATATATAGGTCTTAACGAAATATTTATCCCGAAGTTGTTTTGGTGAGAAGATATTTTTCTAAAGTCTTTTTTTTATATTTTTCAACTCAAATGTCACTACAAGTAAATATGGATATATTAAACTTTAGTATTTTTTATTGAAGAATAAGCATAAATGAAAGAAGAATATATAGAAAATCTACTAATAAGGAGAAGGCACTTATCTGCATGAAAAAAATATTTTCTTCTTTGGAGAAATTAGGTTATCCAATAATATATGGCGAAACTATTAAGGAATATTTAGAAAGATTAAAAAGTAATGAAAATTTTGAATACGATAATATTAATCAATTTATTAGAATGGTTTCAATTTGTAAGATATAGCAAGAAGTCAGTTACTCAAAAAGAAGTTAAGAGAATAGAGAAGGATGCTGTAAAAAAATATAAGCATATTGAAGGAAATGTAAAAAGTGATAGAATTAATGTTAGAAGATAAAAGTTTATAAACCAAATATTGAAATAGGAGGATTTATATGTATATTGAGATAGGCAATTATATGCAAAATATTAAACCGTTAATGAAAAAATTATTAAAAGAACTTTTAAAGGAATTTAAGTATGCATCTATTTTGGCTACAGACTCTTGTGGGAAAAATTATACAGTGTCAAAAACTTCAATAAATATAGAAGAAGCTTTTTTTAATGAAAGAGGATTTGTAGTTAGAGTATATAATGGAAGTAATTATAGTGAATATGCTTTTGACAAAATAGATGAATCTAATATAAAAAATATAGTTGAAAGTGTAAGGAATACAGCACATTTTATAAATAATGATATTACCGTTAGAAACTATGAAATGGTAATTGAAGAACAAATGAATTTTTCAAAAAATTCAGAAATCGAAATTGATCCAAAAGAATTTGGGGATGAAAAAATCATTGATTTTCTTATAAAATATAAGGATACTATTCTTGAATATGATGATAGAATAGTTGAAGCTAAAAGCAGATATAGTTATTTAAAGATAAATAAAATATTTGTATCACCGAATAAAGAACTAGAACAAGGCATTATGTGGAGTGACGGAATGTGCATGTGCATATCTGCAGATGAAAAAGGAAATAAAGTTGGGTTCAAAGCAATTGCTGGTGCTAAAGGAGCAGAGCTTTTAAAGGAATTACAACAATCAGCTGTAGAGGTTGCTAAAGAAGGAATAGATCTTTTATCAGCAAAGAGAATAGAACCAGGTGAATACGATATTATTTGTACACCTGACATTACAGGGCTTATTGCTCATGAAGCTTTTGGTCATGGTGTTGAGATGGACATGTTTGTAAAAGATAGAGCAAAAGCTAAAGACTATATAGGTAAAAGTGTTGCAGCAGACTGCGTTACAATGAGAGATGGAGCAAGTGCAATATTAAATACAGGCTCATATTTCTTTGATGATGAAGGTGAAGCTGCTCATGATACTGTAATAATAAAAGATGGAATATTAGAAAGTGGTATAAATGATAATTTAACATCATTAGCCTTAAAGAAAAAGACAACAGGAAATGGAAGAAGAGAAAGCTTTGATAGAAAAGTATATACAAGAATGACAAACACATTTTTTGAAAAAGGAACTTCAAAGCTTGAAGATATGATAAAATCAATCAAATATGGATTCTTGGTTGATGGATGTCAAAGTGGAATGGAGGACCCTAAAAACTGGGGAATTCAATGTATGTTAACAATGGCAAAAGAAATTAAAGATGGTGAATTTACAGGAAAAATATTCTCTCCAATAATAATTACAGGATATGTTCCAGACCTTCTTAAATCTATTTCAATGATATCAGAAGATTTTGGAGTTAGCGGTTCAGGATATTGCGGAAAAGGATATAAAGAGTTTGTTAAGGTATCATCTGGTGGACCATATATTAAATGTAGAGCGAGATTAGGATAAAAGGAGGTAGAGAAATGATTGATATTATTTTAAGTGTTCTTAAAGAAAATAATATTAATGAATACATTGTTTCTAAAACAATTGAAGAGAGCATAGAATTATATTTAATAAAAAAAGACTTAGATATGAACAGAAAAAAGAACATAACACAATATGAAGTGAAATTATTTAAAGAATTTAGTGAAGGTGATATAAGATATAAAGGTGATTCAAGAATTAAGATTTATGAATCCATGGATAAACATGAAATAGAAGAAGTTATAAAAAGTGCAAGTTATGCAGCATCTTTTGTAAAGAATAAAATATATAAATTGCCTAAAGGCTATTCTGGAGAAAAGAAAATAAAAGAAAGTAAATTATTAAATTTATCATTAGAAGATATTGCCTTAAAAGTAAAAAATGCATTATATAAATATGATAATTTTGAAAAAGGCTTTATTAATTCTTCTGAAATTTTTGTTACAAAGATAGATAAGAGAATAATTTCATCTAATGGAACAGATGCATCTTATATAAGATGTAGTATTAATGGTGAATTCATTACTCAATGGATAGAAAAACAAGATGTTGAAATATATAATAGCTTTAATTATGATGAATTGCTAGAAGAAGATTTAGCTTTAAAAGCAAAAGAAGCAATTATAATTACAGGATATAGAGCAAGAAGTGAAAATGCACCTAAAAATGGAATATATTATGTAATCTTAGTTGAAGATAGTGTTAAAGAATTTTTCAAATACTATTCTGAGAATGCATTAACTGAAATGGTATATCAAAAATATTCAAATTTTAATGTTAATGATAAAGTTCAAGGCAGAAAAATAAAAGGTGATAAATTAAACATAACATTAACTTCAATTGTACCTTTCAGCAATGAAGGAATAGAATTAAAAGATAGAGTTTTAATTGAAGATGGGGTGTTAAAAACATTTTATGGTTCATATAAATTCGCTGATTATTTAGGAGTAGAACCGGTTGGCGATTATAAGGCAGTAAAGATTAAAGGTGGAAAAACAAGCGAAGATGATATGTTTGAAGAAAACAATCTAAAAATATTAAGATTTTCTGATTTTCAAATGGATACTTTAACAGGAGATTTTTCAGGAGAAATTAGACTTGCATTATTAAAATGTGGCGATAAATTTATACCGTTAACTGGAGGCTCATTATCTGCTAATATAAAAGATGTTCAAGAAAAGCTTAGTTTATCTAAAGAATTACAGGAAGATGGTGCCAATGAGATGCCAAGTCAAATTAAACTAAAAAATGTAAAGATTGCAGGACTGTAGCTATATATTTAAGGTGCTAGAAAATAGTCTTAAAATTTTGTGCTTAAAAGTGTGATTTAAATTATTAAAATGTGATTTGAATCACATTTTTTTTAGTATATTAACATTATAATATACTTACAGACTTTAAATACAAATGATAAATAACGAGGAACAAATGATGAACATTAATTATAAAGAACAAACGGAAAAATGGCGAGGATTTAAAGAAATAAAAGTTAGAAAAATAGTTGAAGAAGATGATTTAGTAAAATCATTTTATTTAGAAAATGAAGACAAAAGCAGATTACCATCATTTATAGCAGGACAATATATTGCTGTAAAAATGAAAAATGAGGATGGAAGTTTTACAATTCCAAGACAATATACACTATCACTAAATTCCAATGGAGAATTTTATAGAATAAGTGTAAAAAGAGAAGACGAAGGACTTATAAGTAAAAATTTATGTGATGAGATTAAAGTAAATGACACATTATATATCACAGCGCCTATTGGAAACTTTGTGCTTAAGGACAGCGAAAAACCTTTAGTTCTTATAGGTGGAGGTATAGGAATAACGCCTATGCTTACTATGGCATATGAGGCTGTACAAACTAATAGAAAGATTTACTTGATTTATAGTACGCCTAACTCAAAGTATCATAGTTTTAAAGAAGAAATTAAAGAATTAGAAAAGAATAATAATAATTTAGAAGTAACTACTATCTATACACGGCCTTTAGATTGTGATAAGATAGGTGAGACTTTTGAGATTAGTGGAAGAATATCAAAAGAATATATGGAGAATAATCTGCCTAGAAATGGAGAATTCTATTTCTGTGGACCAGTTCAATTTATGAGAAATTTATATCATAATTTAATAGATATGAATATTAATAAAGAAGATATAAATTATGAATTATTTGCAGCTGGTGAAGATATAACAAAATAATATATTCATCTTAGAATTTGATAATAATACCACTAAAATTAACACTTATATTAAGAGAGAAGGTAAAAGAAATGTTTAGTGTGACAAACGACGGAAATAAGAATTTTAAAAATTTAGTAAATGGGAAATGGGTATCCAGTGAAAGTAATAATTTTATAGATATAAATTCACCAATAGATAACTCTTTGGTAGGAAGAGTTCCAGCTATGACTAAAGATGAAGTTGATTTTATAATAAAAGGTGCTAAAGAAGCACAAAAGGAATGGGGAAAAATTACTTTAAACGAAAGAGCTGAGATTTTATATAAAGCTGCAGATCTTTTTGTTGAATATTCAGAAGAAATAGCTGAAATAATGATTAGGGAAATAGCAAAAGACAGAAAAAGTTCTATTTCAGAAGTGGTTAGAACTGCTGATTTTATAAGATTTACAGCAGATACAGCTAAAAATATGTCAGGAGAAAGCATACCAGGTGATACATTTCCAGGGTATAAAAGAAATAAAATATCAGTTGTAAATAGAGTGCCTCTTGGAGTGGTACTTGCAATATCACCATTTAACTATCCGGTAAATCTTGCAGCATCTAAAATAGCACCAGCAATAATCGCTGGTAATTCAGTTGTATTAAAGCCAGCGACACAAGGAAGTCTTTGTGGAATATATTTAGCAAGAATATTTGAAGCAGCTGGAGTTCCAAAAGGAATAATAAATACAATAACTGGTAGAGGAAGCGAAATAGGAGATTATATTACTACTCATAAGGGTATTGACTTTATAAACTTCACAGGAAGCAGTGCAGTTGGTGAAAGAATTTCTAAAATTACAACTATGGTGCCTCTTTTAATGGAACTTGGCGGAAAGGATGCAGCAATAATATTAAAAGATGCTGATTTAGAACTTGCAGCAAGTAATATTATAGCTGGAGCATATTCATATTCAGGTCAAAGATGTACTGCAGTTAAGAGAGTTTTAGTAGAAGAAGAAATTGCAGATGCGTTAGTAGAAAAATTAAAAGAAAAGGTAGCTAAATTAAAAGTTGTTAATCCGTTAGAAGAACAAGGGGATGTTGTACCTCTTATAAACACTAAAAGCGCAGATTTTGTTTGTGAATTGATGGAAGATGCAAAAGAAAAAGGTGCTGAGTTACTTTTTGGAGGAAAAAGAGAAGGAAATGTTATTTATCCAACACTATTTGATAAGGTGACAGAAGATATGAGACTTGCATGGGAAGAACCATTTGGACCAGTTCTTCCAATAATGAGAGTTAAAGATAGAGATGAAGCTATACGTATATCAAACGAATCAGAATATGGTCTTCAAGGAGCTGTATTTACAGAAAATATAGATAATGCATTTTATGTTGCTGATAAATTAGAGGTTGGTACAGTTCAAATTAATAACAAGACTGAAAGAGGTCCAGATCATTTCCCATTCTTAGGAGTTAAATCTTCTGGAATTGGAACTCAAGGAATAAGATATTCTATTGAGGCTATGACTAGATTAAAAGGTACTGTTATTAACTTAAGATAATAACATTAGAGTATAATAATTTAAAAAGAAATTAAAATATTATATGAGAGGGCATGAAATTATAAATTACTAATATGTAAATATAATTTCATGCTTTTTATATTTTTTATAAAACATTTGGTATAGATAATGTAAAAAAGCAACTTATAAAAAGAAATGATTATGTAACAGGTGTTACAGAAGTATTTCTTTTTATAAGTTAAAATTAATTCAACAAAATAATTTATAAGTTACAGTAAGTATGAAAATAATAATATGAGCTCATGATTGGTTAAAATAGCAGAATAAAAGAAAAATATTTTTAAAGAAAAATAAAGCGAGGTATGTTATATGAATGCAATAGATATAATGGTAAAAGAACATGAAGTGATTACAAGAATGCTTAAAATTATTAGAAAGATTTCGTTAAATATTTTAAATAATAAAGAAATAAATTATGAAGAATTTGAAACAATAATAGATTTTATAAGAAATTATGCTGATGGACACCATCATAATAAAGAAGAAATAAAGCTTTTTAACAAAATGGTTGAGAATTTAGGCGCAGTTGGTGAGAAAATAATAAAACATGGAATGTTAGTTGAACATGATATGGGAAGAATGTATGTAAGAGACTTAGAAGAAGCTCTATCTAAAGTTAAAAAAGGAGATGAAGAAGCTAAGCTTGATGTAATAGCAAATGCCATATCATATACACATCTTTTAGAAAGACACATTGAAAAAGAAAACAATGTTATATATAAATTTGCACAAAGAAAGCTAAAAGATGAGATACTTAAAGAAATAGATATAGAATGTTTTAAATATGAAGAAGAGAATAAAGATGTTAAAAATAAGTATATAAGAATAGTTGAAAGCTTAGAAGAGAAATATAGATAAGTTTATAATTTATAGAGTATTTAACCAGAATATATATTGTACATTAAATAAATTTAATGTTAATCTAGATATAAAAGATTATAAAGGATGATATATATGAATACAGCTGGAAACTCTAATATGTGTAAGGGTCATTGTGCAAGTGGAATTCCTTTATTTTATAATCTAGATTGCACTGAGCTATTGGAAGTAGTAAAAGCAATTGGAAGCAGAGAAGTAAAAAAAGGTGATGTGATATTTCAAGAAGGCGGTATATCAAATTCACTATGCTTTATAAATGAAGGAAAAGTTAAATTATATAAATATACAAAAGATGGGAAAGAACAGATACTTAGCATTCTATCAAAAAATGATTTTGTGGGAGATTTGGAGTTATTAAAAGAATCTCCTCATAAATTTAATGCAGAAGCTATAGAAGATTGTAAGTTATGCATTATAACTAAAGATGAGATGAAAACACTGATGATGAATAATCCTGAAATGGGCATTAAAATTTTAGAAAGTGTTGCAGAAAAATTATCTCAAATGGAAGAATTAATCCAAAATTTAGCGACTAATGATATAGATGCAAGAGTGGCATATTTATTAATAGAACTCATTGAAAAATATGGACATAGAAAAGATGACAATATAATTATAGAACTATCTATAACACGAGAAGACATGGCAAATTATATAGGCGTTACGAGGGAAACAATGAGTAGGAAGCTTAGGAAATTTGAAGATGATGGAATAATACAATTAGATGGAATGAAAAGGATAATTGTATTAAATGAAGAGAAATTAAAATTGATGTAATAATTAAATTGCTTTTATTTTCAATAGCCCTAGATTAAATATAGTATATGATTAAATTATTTATTGATAATTTGAAGTGTATTAGATGTTTATAGATATTTGTAATTTATAAACATCTGTAATAATATAATAATTGTATAGTATATTATTATAAGAAGGGAGGATGAAAATGAGTTGGTATTTAAATGTACTTAAAAATTATGTGAATTTTAATGGAAGAGCTAGAAGAAAAGAATATTGGATGTTTGTATTATTTAATGTTATTTTCGCAATCATATTGAATGTTATTGACTATTTACTTGGAACATCTCCAATAATTTCTTTAATTTACAGCTTAGGAGTACTTATTCCTGGTATAGCAGTTTGCGTTAGGAGACTACATGACATTGGAAAAAGTGGATGGTGGTATTTTATAAGTTTTATTCCGATTATAGGTGGTATATGGTTGCTTATATTACTTTGCAGGGATAGCCAATTAGAAAAGAATATTTATGGATTAAATCCTAAAGAAATCTTATAAATAAAGAAGCAGTAATAGTAGTTATATGCTCCTTTTTTGGTAGACATGTAAAACAATAAAAATGTCTATATAGAGGAGAAGTTAATATTGAGCTATTACTGCTTTTTATTATATTTTAGTAACAAATGTTACATACAAAAACAAGTTAAAAAGATATAATAATTTTAACAAAAATTTAATTATAAGAAGTTTTTATTACATATAAGTATGAAAATCGTAGATATTAATTAGAATAATTTTTATACTAGATTTTAATTTAGGAGGAATACATATGAGCGCTTTTTTAGGAAAAATCCATTATTGGTTATTTAATAAAATATTATGGTTTGAAAATCTAGAGGATGAGATAGTGAACCTTGCAAAAGATGAAGGTTTAAATATAGAAAAGTTGAAAATGCATGCCGAAGAAAGATATGGTGAGAAATTACCACATAAATCACTTGAAGAATTAACAGATCACAGCAATATACATGGATGGTTACAAAATAAGATTCATAATGCAGAAGGAAGAATGGCTTTTTATACTAAAACAATTTTAGAAAATGATAATCTATCTTTGACTAAAATTGAAAATATATATAAAGAACAAGGTATAAAAGCAGCTGATGAAGTTAAAAATGAAGAGCAAGATATAAAAAATGCACAAGATATATTTACAGAAGTTAATAATTATATTTTAGATGGTATGCCATGTGATAGAGTTAATGAATTTATAGAGCTTAGTGACGAAAAGGTAACATGGAAAAGAAGAGTATGTGTCCATAAAGAAACATGGGAAAAAGAAGAAGTAGACGTTAGTATATTCTATAGTTTAAGAAACTTATGGATTGAAGAATTCGTGAAGAATTTAAATAATAACTTTAGATATATATTTAGTGAGGATGAAACTTTTTCTATAGAAAGAATATAAGTAAGTATTGACTTTTTAGAAAAATAATAGTAGTATTAAAATAATTTAATATGGCATAACGAAAACTTATAGTACAAAATCTATATTTTGGAGTATAAGATATGAAAAGCTATGATAAGAATAAGTAGTAATATATAATCCAAACAGAAAGTAACCGGTTGATGAGAGGTGCATGGTAGTTTATTATGAATACATCTTTGAGCTTCACACCAAACGATTTTTTATCTAGTAGGCTGTGACGTAACCTGCACACGTTATAGTGCTAGAGTATAACCCATGTAAAGCAATGGAGTACTCGAAGAGGTAGACAATGTGAGTTGTCTATAAACTAAGGTGGTAGCACGAGATATTCTCTCGTCCTTTTGATATTCAAGAGGACGGGAGTTTTTTATTTTCTCAGAATTTATAGTGAATCTGAAACTGTTAAAATAGTACTATTTAAGGATATAATAGATTTTAATAATTTTTTTTAATAGCTGTAAATTTTACATTATCACTTTAAGAAGAGAACTTATGCAAGCATTTCATGAATCTTATAGAACTTGCTTATATTAAAAAATATAATATAAGGAGAGTTTTGAAATGAACAAAACAATTGATGAACAATTAAGGATTATAATGAAGGGAGTAGATACTATTGTAAGTGAAGAAAGCTTAAGAAAAAAATTAGAAAAATGCGAAAAAGAAAATAAAAAGCTTACAATAAAACTTGGCCTTGATCCAAGTGCACCAGATATACATTTAGGCCATGCAGTTGTATTACGTAAAATTAAACAAATGCAGGATTTGGGGCATAAGGCAGTAATTATAATTGGAGATTTTACAGGAAAGATAGGAGATCCAACAGGAAAAGCTAAAGGAAGAAAAGCGTTAACAGATGAACAAGTAAAAGCTAATGCAGAAACTTATAAAGAGCAAATATTTAAAGTTTTAGACAAAGATAAGACTGAGATTAGATTTAATAGTGAATGGCTTTCAAAATTAGCCTTTGATGATGTATTAAATCTTGCAGCGACAACTACTGTAGCGCGTATGATGGAAAGAGATGATTTTCAAAAAAGATTTAAGAATAATGTGCCAATAGGGATTCATGAATTCTTTTACCCATTGATGCAAGCCTACGATTCAGTAGCATTAGAGGCAGATATAGAGCTCGGTGGAACTGATCAGACTTTTAATATCTTAATGGGAAGAACACTTCAAAAGGCAAAAGGACAGGAAGAGCAAGTGGCAATGTTTATGCCTATTCTTGAAGGATTAGATGGAATAGAAAAAATGAGTAAGAGCCTTGGAAATTATATCGGAGTTAGTGAACCAGCAAATGTAATGTTTAAAAAGGTTATGGAAATACCAGATAATCTTATAATTAAATACTTTGAACTTGCAACTGATGAACATCCAGATATTGTAGATAAAATAAAGGAGCAATTGAAGAATGGAAAAAACCCAAGAGATGTTAAATTTGAGTTAGCTAAAATTATAACAGGACTATATCACTCAGATGAAGAAGTAAAAGAGTCAATTAAATTTTATGATGCAGCATTTAGTAAAAAATCAATTCCAGAAAATATTCCAGAAATAAAAATGAATGATAGCATAAAACATTTAGAAGATATTATACAATTGCTTATTGATGATAATTTTATTCAAAGTAAAAGTGAAATAAGAAGGCTTATAAGTCAAGGTGGAGTCCAAATAAATGGTGAAAAAATAAATGAAATCAGTGCAATATTAAACAATGGTGATGTTATTAAAATTGGAAAGAAAAAGTTCGTTAAGATAGTTCTATAGGCTGAAAGTAATTTTGGAGTTGCTATGTAGGCCATTAATAGTATATAAAAAATTAAATAAATAAGGATACAGTATTTTAGGCTGTATCCTTAAATTTTTAGATAAAAACTATTTTATAGGCAGAAATTTAGATCTTATACATCGACTAGTGTTTTGGATTAGCTTTCTGATTTCTCTAGAAGAAGATCTATCATTATGTTCTTCATTATTTTTATCTGATAATAATAAAGATCCTATATGCTTAAAAGAATCAGATGACTTTGAATCATTATTATTGTTTATAGTATACTGATCGAATGAAGATAAATTAGATGTCATATAATTCTTATCATTAAAAATAAATGTTTGAAAACATATAAATATACCTATAAAAATTATAAGTGGTATTGATAGCTTCAATAATAATTTAATCAAAATCAACTCCTTTTCTATTATCATACAAAGTATTGAAAATATTACATATTTAATTATCGATATTTTGTTAAATACTTTATATATTTTTACTGTTATTCTAAATTAAGTTTATTTTTCAATATATATCTAGTGATTAAGAAGAATATAGTAAACCAAAGAGCATTTATAAAGGCAGCTCCTAAGCCTATAAGATGTACAAGTGCTGTCATATTAGATTGGAACACTAAACTCATATATTCACTAAAACTATTAGGAATTAAAAGCATAATTGATGAGAAAATTGTATTCATAATTATATTTAAAACTATGAAGGCACCAAATGATCCAAGAATCTTCATTTTAGGCAATAAGTGTCCGATTGAAATTGAAGTATATATTAAAGTGATATTTAAAGCAAGTTGTAGTAAACCAGCTACTAAGAATTCTATACCTACAAGTATAAGCGATCCACCAAATTCAGAGTAAGCTTTAGAAAATGCTTCAGGTATTATTGAAAAGAAGTTACTAAATGCTTCTCTGTTATACATCATGATTATTATTGATAATATAGCAACAAAAATACTAACTAAACTCCAAATTATAGCAGAAATAAGTTTTGAAGATATATTTGAAGTTGTAGAAACAGGAAGTGTATTCATTAAATAACCTTCATCACCAAGTAAGTTTTTATAAAAACGCTGTATTATTATAAATATTGTTACTATAAATACGGCTGCCATTGTAGCACCATAGGTAAATATGCTAACTACAGCAGGTATTCCGCCAAGAAAGTCCATGTTTACGCCATCTAATTTAGTCCCAATAAATATTTTTACGATAAAAGCAAAGATTAAAAGAGCACCATAAAGGGGTAATAATATTCTACTTGTTGCTTTAAATTCATATTTTAATAACTTTCCTAACATTTGAACACCTCCCTAAATAAAGAATCAACACTTTTTCCTTCATCTTCTCTAATTTCATCAACAGTCTTTTCAAGAGCTATCTCACCGTGTGAAATGAAGATGACATCATCTAGTATTCGCTCTATATCTGAAATAAGATGAGTAGTTATTATAATAGTAGCATCTTCATTATAGTTAGTTAATATTGTGTTTAATATATAATCTCTTGCAGCAGGATCAACACCGGCTATTGGTTCATCTAGAAAATAAAGTTTTGCTTCTCTGCTCATCACTAGAATAAGCTGAACCTTTTCTTTGGTACCCTTTGACATAGTTTTTAATTTATCATTAGGATTAATATTTAGCTTTTTTAGCATATCATAAGCTTTTTCAGAGTTAAAATTTTCATAAAAATCTCTAAAGAAGCTTATGATATCAGAAACTTTCATCCAATCATTTAAATAGGTTCTTTCAGGCAAGTATGAAACCATCTTTTTAGTTTCAATTCCAGGATGCATTCCATTTATTAAAATTTCACCACTTGTAGGAGTTAAAAGGCCATTAGCAATTTTGGTTAATGTACTTTTCCCGCTACCATTTGGTCCAAGAAGACCAACAATTCTACCTCTTTTTATTGAAAGGTTTATTCCTTTCAAAGCTTGTTTGTTAGAAAAGGTCTTAACTAAGTTTTTACATTCAAGTATAGGATTATCATTTAATATTTCATCATTAGTAGGAGAAGTAGTTAAATTATTAGTGTTCATTATTATTTCATCTCCTTTGCAATATTTTCCATAAGCGCAATAGCTTCTTTTCTGCCAAAGCCTATCTTTTCCATGTTATTTAAAAATTTTTCAATTTGCTCTCTTGCTAAATCTTTTCTCATATTTTCAACCATATTACTATCCTCCGTAATAAATCTACCACTTGTTCTCTGGCTAAAAACCAAACCGATTCTTTCAAGCTCTGAAAGAGCTTTTTGCATTGTATTTGGATTGACAGCAGCCTCACTTGCTAAGTCTCTAACTGATGGAAGTTTTTCTCCAACTTTATATTGGCCACATATTATTTTTAGTTGAATCTGTTCCATAAGTTGCAAATATATTGGTCTATCATCTGTGAATTGCCATGTCATAATCTCACTCCTTTTGTATTATTATATTATTGTACTAAGTTCTTAATACAATAATATAATGGCAAGAAAAAAATGTCAATATATTTTTATGTGCTTATCAATAAAATTTAAATCATCTAGATAAAATTGAAGTATACTATGAAGTTTTTAGTAGTTCATATATCTTAAATTATCATATATTTAAGACGTACAATTGGTTGAATGGCATTAAGAAATTGTGATATAATTGAGATAAGTTATGAAGCAATGATGTATAAATTTCTGTTTTCATAACTTTTTTTATTACGATTTTAGTTGTAAAATATAATATAAGTTGATAAAAGATAAATTTTAATTAACTATTATTAAACAATTAATATGAAAAATCGGGAGGAATTATTATGTTAAAAATCACAAATACAGATAAAGCACCAGCTGCTATAGGACCATATTCACAAGCAGTTTCAGTTGGAGACTTATTATTTACATCAGGACAAATTGCTTTATGCCCAAAATCAGGTGAGGTTGTTGGAACAACTATTGAAGAACAAACAACTCAAGTTATGAAAAACATTAGTGCGATATTAGAAGCAAATAATGTAAAATTTGAAAATGTAGTTAAGACTACTTGCTTCCTTGCTAATATGTCTGACTTTGGAAAGTTTAATGAAATATATGGAGAGTATTTTATAAGTAAGCCTGCACGTTCTTGCGTTGCAGTTAAAGAACTTCCTAAAAATGTTTTATGTGAAGTTGAAGTTATAGCGTATAAAGGTTAATTAATTAACAGTCTAAAACACCCAAATAATATATGATTTGGGTGTTTAATTTTTACTTATTCTTCATTTTAAAATTTTTCTTTATAACCTTAGTTTTTTAAACTTTCTTTCTTAAAATCAACCAACAATAATACTCCAAATAGCTCTTTCTATTTCCAAAACTATCGATTCTAATATTTTTGAGTATGCAGATACATAAAAATCAATAACTTGAAGAATGAATAAGCATTATTGATATTATTGCTTAAACATATATATATGTTTTAATAAAATGTTGTTATGTTTAGAAATGCTGTTTTGTGGAAAGTATCAAAATAATAGTTTTATTTTGATATAGGAGATTATTATGGTACAAGAAGATAGTAATTTTGAAAAATTGGGAAAACATACAGGAAATCTTTTGAAATATGATATCTATAAAAATAGATGTATTAAAGAATGTCCAAATTGTAATGGAAAAAGTTATATTAAGTTTGGAAAATATAAAGGAATTCAGAGATATAAATGCAAAGAATGCGAAAAAACTTTTTCTAAAACTACAAAAGCTTTATGGCGTTATTCAAAAAAAGACCCAGAAAAATGGATTGAATTTATGGAATTAATGCTTCAAAAGATTTCTTTAAGGGCATGTTCAAAAATATTAGAAATAAACATAAGAACAGCGTTCATATGGAGACATAAAGTTATGCATGGGATGCTTAAGGAGATAATGGCTGATAAATTAGAAGGGAAAGTTTTTATAACAAAAGCAATTGAAAAGGAAAATTTTAAAGGATGCAGAAATATTACTACCTCAGAAAGAAAAAATATATGGATTGTAGCAGCAAGAGATCGACACGATTCAATGATTATAGTTCCAATATGCAAGGATTATTGGAGTGAAGATAGTTTTAAAAATTTAGTATATTCAAAAATAGAAGAAAATTCATACATAGTGTCAGACTACGACAGATATATGATGAATGTTGCAAAGAAACACAATAAAGGAATAACTTTAAATGCATATAGAGAAGAATGTATAAAAAAATTTAGAGGTAATTTGAAAAGATGGATAGGTGGATTTAAAGGAGTAGCGACTAAATATTTAGAAGGATATCTTTCATATTTTATTATTTTTAATGTTTACAAGAAATTTAATAGTCTTGATTTTATATATGATTTATCTAAAAATTATTTTGTTAATAATGTATTAAATTGAGATCAACAACTTGATTTAATACATTATTTATCTAAAAAATGTAATGCTCTAAAATGAAATTTTAATTAGATAGTATGTAAGAATTGTTTTATATATTATATAAAAAATAATGTTAACAACATTATTTTAAAACATAGGCTTATAGCATTAACAGATTATATTTCTACTGAATGTCTTTATGAGTGTTGAATATTTTTTGTACTATAAGAATTTTATATAGTATATACCATATTGCTGTAATATAAAATATTCGTGCTAACGCACTTTTTTCTGAATTATAAATTTGAAATTAATAAGAGTAAACTGATAGGATATATTGACAACTCGTATCAAAATAATTATGATTTAACCATAAATTATATTATAAAATATTAAATTTAAACTTAAACTACTAAAGATAAATAGAAAAATAAATATACTTTATATCATATAATGTATATAAAAATATAGGAGGAAAACAAATGAAAGTTATAATAATTGGAGGTATTGCAGCAGGGACAAGTGCAGCAGCTAAACTTAGAAGAATCCATAAAGATGCTGAAATAATAATGTATGAAAAATCTAAAATAGTTTCTTTTGGAGCATGTGGATTACCTTACTTTGTTGGAAACTTTTTTAATGATTCAGAAAACATGATTGCAAGAACTCCAGAAGCATTTATTAAAAGTGGAGTAGATGTTAAGCTTGAACATGAAGTAATAAATATAGATTTTGATAATAAAAAAGTTACTGTTAAAGATATAAAAAGTAATGAAACTTTTGATGATAGCTATGATAAGCTTATGATTGCTACAGGTGCAAGTAGCATAATTCCACCAATAAAAAATTTAGAGCTTGAAAATGTATATACATTGAAAAGCATGGACGATGGGAAGATGTTAAAGCATCTTATAAGCGATGAGAAAAACAAAAAAATCGCAATAATTGGTGCAGGATTTATTGGACTTGAAGCTGTAGAAGCTGCTAAGCATAATAATAAAGAAGTGTCTGTTTTCCAATTGGAAGATAGAATATTAAAAGATGTATTTGATAAAGAAATAACAGATTTATTAGAAGAGGAATTAAGAAGTAAAGGTGTAAACCTATATCTTAATGAAACTGTTAAAGAACTCGTAGGTGAAGATAATAGAGTTAAAAAGGTTATAAGCAGTAATAGAGAAATAGAAGCAGACATAGTAATTGTAGCAACTGGAGTTAGACCTAATACTGGATTTATAAAAAGTGATAAGCTTAAAATGCTTAAGAATGGAGCAATCATAGTAGATGAATATGGAAGAACATCAATTGAAGATGTTTATGCAGCAGGAGATTGCGCAACTATTAAGCAAATAGTAACAAACGAAGATGCTTATGTACCACTTGCAACAGGGGCTAATAAACTTGGACGTATAGTAGGTGAAAATATAGGTGGAAATGATATTGCGTTCCAAGGTTCTTTATCATCAAGCTGTATTAAGGTTTTAGATATGGAAGCCGGAAGAACTGGTATAACTGAAAGTAAAGCAGAAGCGCTTGGATTAAACTACAAGACTACATTTATATCAGATATGAATCAAACAAGTTATTATCCAGGACAAAACAAAATTTATATAAAATTAATTTATGATGCAGATACAAAAGTGATTTTAGGCGGGCAGGTTGCCGGATACAAGGATGCAGTGCAGAGAGTCAATGTAATTGCTGCATGTATTTATGGTAAACTTACAACTAGAGAACTTGGAATGCTTGACTTATGTTATGCACCACCATTTGCTAGAACTTGGGATGCACTTAATGTAGCAGGAAATGTATCTAAGTAATTAAAATTTAGAATATAATAAAACTAATGAAGATAATCGTAATTATATACAAATTTAATGTGAAAATCAGAAATATTATTAACCTAAAGATAAACTTATATAATTTAGAGAGAGAGGATTCAGGATTTTGAATCCTTTTTTTGAAATGAGTTATAATTAATTGTATAAATTAGAAATCTTGATAATAACTTTGATTAATTAAACTAATTATTGTATATTAAAAGTAAGAAAAGTTTATAGAAAATTAGTATATAATATAGAGTTCTATAAGACTACCCAGGAGGGAATAGAGATAGATGAGTGTAGGGACTATTACTAAGGTAAAAAGCGAAGGGAAAATAAAAATAAAAAAGCCAAAAGATTATAAAGTGATAATGTATAATGATGATTATACTACTATGGAATTTGTTATACATGTTCTTATGTCAATATTTAATAAAAATATAGTTGAAGCAGAAAAAATAATGCTTGATGTACATGAAAAAGGAATAGGGGTAGCAGGAATATATAGTTATGATATTGCTGTTACAAAAGCTACTACAGCAATGTCACTCGCAAAGGAACAAGATTTTCCTTTCAAACTTACAGTTGAGGAGGTATAGTTATGAAGGTTACAAGTGAAGTAAACAATATACTTGTAAAAGCATACGAAGAAGCAAAAGAGAGAAATAGTGAATATATTACACCAGAACATTTGCTGTATGCAGCTACATTTGATGACACTATTATGAATGCAATCGAAGAATTAGGTGGAGATATAGGTGGATTAAGATATAACTTAGCAACATATATAAAGACATATATAAGTAGAAAAACTGGAGAACCTCAAGAAAGTATAGATTTTCAAAAGGTTATACTTAGAGCGAATGAACAAGTTAGATATAGTCAGAGAGATGCTATTGATGTAGAACATATAATGGCGGCATTTTTTGATTTGGAAGAGAGTTATGCGCTGTATTATCTACAACAGGAAGGAATAATAAAAGGAGAATTATTATATAAACTTTGCCATAGATCTGATACGGATGAGTTTATTTCAGAAGATAAAGAAGATAATTCTGATGATAATAATAGAGATGAGTTAGAACTTAGTGAAGAAGCTAAAACTAAAAAGAGAGAAGATGCTTTTCTTCATAAATTTACTATTGATTTAACAGAAAAAGCTAAAGAGGAAAACTTAGATCCACTTATAGGGAGAAAAGATATACTAGATAGAACAATTCAAATTCTTTGTAGAAGAAATAAAAATAATCCAATCCATATAGGAGAATCTGGAGTTGGTAAAACTGCTATTACTCTTGGACTTGCGAAGCTTATAGTGGATGGAAATGTTCCAGATAAACTTAAAGACAGTAAGATATTTTCTTTAGATATTGGATCTGTTATTGCTGGAACAAAGTATAGAGGAGATTTTGAAGAAAGAATTAAGAAGATACTTGATTTAATAAGCAAAATTAAAAATCCAATTGTATATATTGATGAAATTCATAGTATTGTTGGGGCTGGAGCATTAAATGGTGGAGCTTTAGATGCATCAAATTTACTTAAGCCATATCTTACAGATGGAAAAATAAAATTCATTGGAGCCACTACATTTGATGAATATAAAAAGCATTTTGAAAAGGATAAAGCTTTAAGCAGAAGATTTCAGACTATAGATGTTAAGCAACCATCAATTAAGGAAGCTATTGAAATACTAAATGGAATAAGGACTAGCTATGAAGAATACCATAATGTTGAATATACAGATGAGGCTATTAAAAGTTCAGTTATATTAAGTGATAAATTTATTAAGGATAAGTTTTTACCAGATAAAGCTATTGATATTATCGATGAAGCAGGAGCTTACGCACGTAATACTATTGAAAGTACTGATGAAAAAATAACTGTTGATGAAAAGATAATTGAGAGTGTAATATCAAAAGTATGTAGTATTCCAAAGCAAAGTGTTGAGACTAATGAGATCAATAGTTTGGAATATTTGGAAGAAAATTTAAAGACAAGAATATTTAATCAAGATATAGCTATTGAAGAAATAGTAAGATGTATAAAGATGTCTAGAGCAGGACTTACAGATGATGAAAAACCAATAGCTTCAATGCTTTTTGTTGGACCAACTGGTGTTGGTAAGACTGAAATAGCAAAAACATTAGCATCTTCTTTAGGAATAGAACTTGTACGTTTCGATATGAGTGAATATACTGAAAAGCATGCAGCAGCTAAGCTTATAGGATCACCTCCAGGATATGTTGGGTATGAGGAAGGTGGACTTTTAACTGATACAATAAGAAAGACTCCGCATTGTGTATTGCTTTTGGATGAAGTTGAAAAAGCACATGAAGATATAGTGAGCGTTTTATTACAAGTTATGGATTATGCGACACTGACTGATAATAAAGGCAGAAAAGCAGATTTTAAAAATACTATCATAATAATGACATCAAACGCAGGAGCTAAAAATATAGGAAAGCAACTTATTGGCTTTGGAAATCGTGAAGTTAAAGGAGAAGCTATTATGGAGGAAGTTAAACGCTATTTTACTCCTGAATTTAGAAATAGACTTGATAAAATTGTAGTGTTTAATCATATTAATGATAAAATGGCTGTTGATATTGCTACTAAGCAGTTGAATGACTTTAAGATAAAACTTGCGGCTAAGAAAATAGAAATTGAATTTTCACAAAAATGTATTGAACGTGTAGCTAAAATTGGCACATCTCATGAGTTCGGTGCAAGAGAAATTTCAAGAGTTATTAATGGACAAATAAAAAATATTCTAGTTGATGAAATTTTGTTTGGAAAATTAAAAGACGGTGGAAAATGCAGTATTGATGTAGTTGATGATAAATTTGTATTGAATATTTAAGTTGGATAAAAATAAAGTGATGTGTAGGGTTATAAAATCTTCACATCACTTTTAATTGTTAAAGAACGAAATTTTCAATTATGATTTCGCCATCCTTGTCCATAAAAGCTTTGACGTTTCTTCCGGAAACTTCCAATGTTTTTTTCTTATTACCAAAACAGAAAACTGTATTATTGTAAGCTATGTCAGCGGTTATAATACCATCTTTTTCAACTTCTAATGTAGTAAAGACACCTGCATCACTTCCAACTGTTTTTAATTTTATACATTTTCTTGCATTTAATACTCCACCTCTAGCAACAGCTTTTTCCTGAGTAAATTCAATGGTATCAAAAGCCTTAATTTTAGAAGTAAATTGACCTTTACCAATGATGAAAATGCTACCTGTAGATACTATATTACTATTTTGACAATAAGATAAAGTTACATCTATAGGAATCTCTAAAGAATCATTTGTTATTTCTATTTCTTCTTCAATTAGTTCTTTAAAATATTTAAGCTCATCAATTGATTTAATATTAAAAGTGTTTAAACCCATAAGTTTGTTTCTTATAAAGTCTAATATTTCACTTTTTTGAATTCCTGCGGAAATATTAAAAGTTAAAACACTCATAGAAAGTTTTGTTATATTTTTAAACCTTTTATCCATAAGAACATTTATTAGTTCACCAATATTTCTTTCAGGTGATTTTTCAAGAAGAAGTTCAATTGCATCAATTAGACCAGTTAAATCTGAATAATATTTATTTAGATTTTCTAAGTAAATTTTTCTTTCAACATCATACCCACCGGCTAATATACTAGAATTTATTACACTTCCCATTATAGATATAGGACCATTTGCGGAAGCAGTTGCGGATGTGATATTTTTTCTAACTAAAAGGCGGCCTTTTGCATGAACCTTCATTCCATCATTAATACTATTATTGACTTCAACATCTCCAACAAAGTTAATGTTACCAGTATTTAAATCAACATCGTTGACAGAATAGACATCATTAACTATGAAAACACCATTTTGTTCACTAGGTCGTCCAGATTTAGTAGCAATAATTTTATTTTCTGAGATAGTGCATCCTTTTGTGGCTTTGAATGGCTTACTGCGTGAAGTTTTTTTGGGAAGAACTGACCCAAAAACATCAGATCCATTTTTTCCGATGACACCAGGAATTTTAACTGCAAGAACTTCACCTTTTTTTACATTAGATAAATTATTTAGATTTCTATAATCAATTTTTTCTTTAGAATCAACATCAAAATGATTTTTTTCTTCTTGTTTAAATAAAATCTTAATTTCATCTTCTTTGTCATTTACTTGAGGTGTACCTTTTGCAACTAAGATTTCTGCACCAAGTGTACCCTCGCATACTTCATTTAATACTTCATCAATTATTCCATTACGTACTTTTAAGTTATATAAAGCAGTTTTTAGTTCATTTGGCGTATATTTTTTAGGATATGATCCGGGTCTTTTTCTTGCTCTTAAAACTAAATTTTTAGATAAAGATGTGTCTTTAAGATAATAAGTGTATTCTGGAGTGTATTCAATGATTGAATATACGTTCATTTTATCTTCAGAAATTCTAATATCCATTTTTCTATGGGATTCAACTGTGGAAGCTGTATAACTTAAGATATCGTTTTCGTAAACTGGGTATGGAATTTTGGATTGACAGAGAACATCATTTATTTTTAAATTTATTCCATCACAGGCTCTTATGGTGAACTTCTCGTTATTAGTATTATTAGGATCTGAAATTATAATAATTTCTCCATTTTCAACTTTGATACCAGATTCAAAGCTATCATTTGCATTATTATCTAATGTAAAATTATCGTTATCATTTAAGGTTTGATTGGTGATTTCCTCTGAAACAGTGTTAAATTTATCTAAAGTTACTTTTATTTCTGTTGTTCGATTAAATAAACCAGAAGTTTTAAGTACTTTATACTTAATATTTTCTACAGGAATATTTAATTCTTTGGAAGCTTGATTTAAGCAATCATTTATATCTTTTCCATAAAATAATAAATCCATTTTTATTTACCTCCCTTTTTATGAAGATGAAATACGATTTTATACTATAATTATATCATCAAACTATAAATTTGTTTAATATATAAATTTATTTACATCTATAAAAATATATAGGATTAAATCTATTTTTAAATGAAAAAGCAATAGAAATATTATATAATTATATTAAATCATGGAAATATAAAAATCTATAGTGTAAAGAAGGGAATTTTATGTTACATGTTATTAATACCATGGAAATTTGGGTAGAAAAATGCATGGCAGAAGTAATTGCGAAAAGTGATGTCTGTACTTGTGATAAATGTTTAAAGGATATTTATGCATTAACATTAAATAGGCTAAAACCAAATTATATAATATCAACAAAAGGCATTAATAGTAAGGAATTGGATTCTAAGTTTGAAATAGTGAAAGATACTATCATTGATCAAATAAAGATATCAATAGATAAAATAAAAAACAATCCGAACCATAATAAAGATCATATAGAAAGTGTAGCTAATTGTGCAGAAATTTATTTAGAAGAATATGTACCTAAAATAATTGAAGAAAGTGATATGTGTAAGTGTGATGAATGCATAAATGAAGTATATAAATTTATTTTAAATAATATTAGGCCATGTTATTACGTTTCAAAAGAAGGATCCATAATTCTTAATTTAAAAAGAGAAGAATATAAGACTAATATAGTTATAGAAACAGAAAAAGCAATAGAGTATGTTAAAAATAATAATATTCATGTAGGATTTAAATTATGAATAGATTATTATGAGTGATAAATTGAAACCACGCTATAAAGTTTCTGTTCCATTTATATTTAAGATATTATTGAAATTTTCTGATTCCGTAAAGGAATTTATTTTATTAAGATACCAGAATTGAACATAGAATAGATTTATGTAGGTGATTTTTGTTTTGTTCAGCTATAAAATTATTTAAGTATTTTTTATTATAGATAGTATATGTCTGAAAAATATTTATCATTAATTATGAAAAAAGTTTATAAAACTATTGTATTTCTCATATCATTGAGGTTATAATTATAAAAAACAAAGATATTTAAAAATGTTGATAAGGAAGAGTATATTATAATCATGCTTTGAAGAGAGCTAGAAGTTGGTGAGAATCTAGTAAAGCATCATAATAGAAGCAGCCTTTGAATTTCATTACTGAAAAATAAGATAACTTCTTAATTAGGTAATGACGTAGACTTCACGTTATAGAAGGAGAATATTAATTGATATTCTAACTAAGAGAACAATATTTATTGTTTATTAGGGTGGTACCGCGGAGAATAGCTTTCGTCCCTTGTTTTGGGGATGGAGGTTTTTTTATTTGTAATTATAGAATGGAAGGGTGATTTTTAATGGAAGAAATCTTAGAAATTTTAGAGAAGAATAGCAGATATACTGATGAACAAATAGCAGTAATGTGTGGAAAGACTGTAGAGGAAGTTAGAGAATCCATAACAAAGTATGAAGAAGAGAGTATAATCGCAGGATATACAACTCTTATAAATTGGGAAAACACAGGAAGTGAGACTGTAACTGCTCTTATTGAAGTTAAGATAACACCTCAAAGAGGAGAAGGATTTGATAAGGTGGCAGAAAGAATATATAAGTTCTCACAAGTTAAGGCATGTTATTTAATGTCTGGAGGATTTGACTTAACTGTTATTGTTGAAGGAAAAACAATGAAGGAAGTTGCTATGTTTGTATCAGAAAAATTAGCAGTTCAAGAATATGTACTTAGTACAGCAACTCACTTTGTATTAAAGAAATATAAAGATCATGGAACAATATTTAAAGAAAAGAAACTTGATGATAGGGAGGCTATATTCATATGATAATAGAAAATATGATAAAAGATAATGTTAAAAATATGCCTCCATCAGGAATAAGAAAGTACTTTGACATAGTAAATGAAATGGAAGGGGTAATATCTCTTGGGGTTGGAGAACCGGACTTTGTTACTCCATGGAATGTAAGAGAAGCAGGTATTTATTCTATAGAACAAGGACATACCCATTATTCGTCTAATGCAGGTTTCATTGAATTAAGAAATGAAATATGCAAGTATTTAAAAAGAAGATTTGATCTAGTTTATAATCCTGATGATGAAGTTATTGTAACTGTTGGAGGTAGTGAAGGAATTGATATTGCTCTTAGAGCCTTAGTTGGACCTGGTGATGAAGTTATAGTTCCTGAGCCAAGCTTTGTTGCTTATAAAGGATGTACAGCCTTCACTGGTGCCACTGCAAAAGTACTTGAACTCAAGGAAAGCGATGAATTTAAACTTATGCCAGAAGATTTAGAAAAAGCTATTACTCCTAAAACAAAAGTAGTTATAATTCCATTTCCTAACAATCCTACAGGTGCAATAATGACGAGAGAAGAACTTCAAGGAATTGTTAATGTGCTAAAAGACAAAGATGTTATAATTATTTCTGATGAAATATATTCAGAGCTTTGTTATGGTGAGAAGCATGTATCAATAGCATCATTCCCTGAAGTAAAAGATAAAACTCTAGTTATAAATGGATTTTCTAAATCATATGCAATGACTGGATGGAGATTAGGTTATCTGTGTGGGCATAAAGCGTTGATATCCCAAATGAAAAAGATACATCAATATGCAATAATGTGTTCACCAACAACTGCTCAATTTGCTGCGGTTGAAGCTTTAAAAAAAGGCGATGACAGTGTTGAAGAAATGAGAAAAGAATATAATAGAAGAAGAAGAGTACTAGTTGATGGATTTAGAAAAATGGGATTAGATTGTTTTGAACCTCTTGGAGCATTTTATGTATTCCCTAATATACAATCTTTAGGAATGTCGTCTGATGAATTCTGTGAAAAGCTATTAAGACAAGAAAAAGTTCTTGTTGTACCAGGTAATGCTTTTGGGGATTGCGGAGAAGGTTTTATAAGAGCTTGCTATGCTTCATCAATGGAAAATATAATGGAAGCATTAAAGAGAATCGAAAGATTTATTAAGACTATTAAAAATAAATAATTATAAAAAGGAATTGAGAATTTGAGGTGACCCGAAAAGTTAGACTTTTTGGGGTCGGTTCAATTATAGCTCAGTTCCTTTTTATTTATATGTAAAATAAAAAATAAATTTATCTTGTAAAAATTTTTAATACAAGATAAAATGCCTAGAATTTAAGTGAGAAGCAAAATTTTATATTTGGATGATCGAACTTACTCCTATGAACGGATGTGAATAGTGAGTTTCTTTTAAAAAGTGAATAGTTAGAAATTATGATGGGTAAAAGTATAAAAGTGACAGATTTTAAATAAAGGAAACATCTTCATCGATAGAGATGGGCTATAATGCTAGGCTAGTACCTTACCAAGCATTATATGCCACAGAAATGTATTGCGTAAATATTTGAAGAATGAAAAAATGGCCAGAATTTAAGAATTTAAGAATTTAAGAATTTAGGAATACAAATTCTTGCAAATTTGCTTATTTTGTGAGGGTTGGAATGAATTCTTTTAGAGGAAACACCTACTCATATTAGTAGGAACGTATTTTCCTTGTAGAAAAATGAGGGCTATAGATATAAGCTCATACCTCGCTAAGTGGTAAATGCCGGCAATTCACACCAAATACAAGATTTGGGATCTCTGCTTAAGAATAAAGCATATAGTCTATGCGGGGAGCAGAGACTATATGCTTTATTTTATATATTAATTATGAGAGATTATGGGTTATGGAAAGTATAGTTTATTTAAGCACATAAATACTTAGATAAACTAATTAAAAATAAATTTTTCTATTGCTTCTGCAACTGCTCCTTCGTTATTGTTACATTCACATACGTAGTCAACAATTTCCTTTATTGGTGGAACTGCATTATTAACAGCAATACTTAGCCCGGCAGCATTTAGCATGGACAAATCATTAAAATTATCACCAATAGCAATAATCTCTTCTTTTTTTATTCCAAGCATTTCGCCTAGCTCAATTACAGCAATTCCTTTATTAACTCCAATTGAGTTGAATTCTATATATCTATTTGATGAATAAGTAACAGTAACTTTATCATTTGTTATATGTTGAATTTTATTTTCTATATTGTTTAAGTAAGTTCTATCTAAATTTTGGAACAGCACTTTAGATATAGGTGTATCTTTTAAAAAATCTATTGAGGTATCTTCTTTGATTATAAAACCTTTAAGTCTATTTGAAATATAGTCTTTTTCATCATCATTAATATTAAAAACAAAAACATCATTTTCAGTGTATACATGAATGCATACATTATTTTCAAGCCCGGATTTCAATAATGCATCTGCTAAATCAAAGCTCAATCCATGAAATTTTAGAATTTTATAATTATTATTTTCCACTATTGCTCCACCATTAAAAGAAATAGTGTATTCATTTTCTTTATTTAATAAATTTAATTCTTTCAAAGTTGGTTTTATTGATCTATGTCCTCTTCCAGTAGCAGGTACAAACTTAATACCCAATTTACTTGCTTTTTTTATTGCTTCTATATTTTTATTAGGGACTTTTGAATTATCTCCAAGTAAAGTTTCATCTAAATCGCATGCTATTAATTTATACATATTTTATCTCCGATGTTATGAGTTTAGATTTATGATATAGTTATATTAAAATAAATCTCATGATTAAATAATAGTATAAATTGTAAGAAAAATCTTCAAAGTTTCTGAATTAGTTATATTTAACAAAGAATGTGATTTGTATCATTAATAAAACGTAGTGTTTTATTTAAAGGCTAATTTCATTTGTAGAGTATATAATTATTGAAGGAGAGCAAATTTGAGTAAGCTCTATTTACTACTCATTGATATTAAATTATAATTAAAAAAGTATAAAAAATAATTTGAAAATAAATATAATGAACGGTTGATATATGGATATAAGTTGTGAAAAGAGGGAAGGTAAGATGAGTATAATAAATAAGGAATCTAAGACTCCTTTATATGTACAGTTAATGAATATATTAATAAATAAAATTGACAATTATATGGAAGAAAATGAACAGTTGGAATCTGAAAGAGATATATGTGTAAAATATGGAGTAAGCAGAACAACAGTTAGGCAAGCACTTGATGAATTAGAGAAAAACAAATACATATATAAAATCCAAGGCAAAGGAAATTTTGTTGCAAGCAGAGTTGTGGAGCAGCATTTAACAAAAGTAAGTTCTTTTACTCAGGACATGAAAAAAGCAGGAAAGACCCCAACTTCCAAATTATTAAATTTTGAAATACAAGAAGCTGATTATTCAATTAGTAAAAAATTAAAAATAGAAGAAAAGGAACTTGTATTTAAAATGGTAAGATTAAGACTTGCTGATGAAATACCAATGATATATGAAATAACATATTTGCCATATGAAAGGTTTAAAGAATTAAATGAAAAAATAATACAAGAGATTCCTCTATATGAAGCTTTTGAAAAAAAGTTTAACATAAAAATAACTTCTGCTGAAGAGAGTATAGAAAGTGTATTAACAAGTAAGCTGGAAAGTGTTTATTTAGGAGTAGATGTTGGAAGTCCAGCACTAAAATTTAAAAGGATAACTTATGAAAATAAAAATATAATCGAATATACTATTACAATTGCCAGAGGCGATAAGTATAAATATAGAGTTACACTAACTAATTAAATTTGATATACAATATATTAAATAGCATATATAAAATATATGCTATTTATTTATTGACACAGTATTATTAATATAATATATTATATGCGTGAGTGCTTTCTATAAGGGCATTTACGAAATAATACATAATTAATAAAAATAGTACAATACTATAGCTAAGGAATTTTTATAGTAAATGGACAAATACACATATAGTTTTAGCAAATGAAGAAGAAATTGTAAAAAATTTTAATCATAGATAAATATATCTGTGCTTTAAAATTTATAAATATCCAATTTAGGAGGTAACAAATGAAAAAGAAATTATTATCTTTATTAACAGTTTCAGTAATATCATTAGGATTATTTGCAGGATGTGGAAACACATCACCTGGCACGTCATCTAAAGGTGATGTATTAAAAGTAGGTATGTCAACAGATTCAGGTACTATTGATGATAAATCATTTAACCAAGGATGTTGGGAAGGAATACTTAAGAGTCAGAAAGAATTAGGAACTGATGTTAAGTATCTTCAACCAGCAGGGGAAACAGAAGCTGATTATTTAAAGGAAATAGGAAATCTTTATGATGCAGGATATAAATTCATAGTTTTACCAGGTTTTAAATTTGAAAGTGCAGTGCACAAAGCACAAGATAAATATAAGGATGCTAACTTTGTTATAATTGATGGTGAACCAAGAGATGACTCTGGAAATACATCAGTTGCTGATAATACAATTGCAATATATTTTGCTGAAGAACAAGCAGGATTTCTTGTTGGTGTAGCAGCATCTGTAGAGCTTAAAGAAGGAGAACTTGGTTTTATAGGTGGTATGGAAAGTAGCGCCGTTCAAAAATTTAACTGGGGATTCCAACAAGGTGTAGCATATGCTAATGAAAATTTAGGAACTAATATGTCTTTAAAAGCAGAAAATATAGTATACCAAGGAACATTTAGTGATTCAGCAGCTGGTCAGCAATTAGCAGCTCATATGTATGATAGAGGTGTTAAAGCTATATTCTGTGCAGCTGGTGGAGTTGGTAATGGTGTTATAACAGAAGCTAAAACAAGATCTTCACAAGGAGAAGAAGCTTGGGTTATAGGTGTTGATAGCGATCAATACGCAGATGGTATATATAGCGATAATAAATCAGTAATCCTAACTTCTGCAATAAAAAAGATAGAAACTGCAAGTTATAATACGATTAAAGAGTTTAAAGAAGGCAAATTTGACGGAGGAAAGATATTAACTTTTGATATTACAAGTGATAGTGTTGGGCTTCCAGCAGAAAATCCAAATCTAAGTGCAGAAACAATATCTTCTGTACAAAAAGTTTATGATGAACTTAAGCAAGGTAATATCACAGTCTCAGCAGAACAAGGTAATTTAATTAGATAATTAAAATTTAACATATAAAAATTAATGCTATTGTGGTATGGGCATATATTATCCATACACAAAATAGGAGGTAACAAATGAAAAAGAAATTATTATCGTTATTAACAGTTTCAGTAGTATCATTAGGATTATTTGCAGGATGTGGAGGTACTTCTTCAAATAATGCAGCAAATGGTGAAAAATTAAAAGTAGGTATGGTAACAGACTCAGGAACAATTGACGATAAATCATTTAATCAAGGTTCTTGGGAAGGAATATCTAGAAGTAAAGAAGAGTTAGGAACAGATGCAAAATTTCTTCAACCAGCAGGGGAAACAGAAGCTGACTACTTAAAAGAAATTGGAAATCTTTATGATGCAGGATATAAATTTATAGTTACTCCAGGATACAAGTTTGAAAGTTCAGTATATAAAGCACAAGATAAATATAAAGATGCAAACTTCGTTATACTTGATGGAGAACCAAGAAGTGAAGCAGGAGAAGCTTTAGTAGGAGAAAATACAGTAGCTATATACTTTGCTGAAGAACAAGCAGGATTTGTTGCAGCAGTTGCAGCAAGTGTAGAGATTAAAGAAGGAGACTTTGGTTTTATTGGTGGTATGGAAATTCCAGCAGTTCAAAGATTTAACTACGGATTCCAACAAGGTGTAGCTTATGCTAATGAAAACTTAGGAACTAAAATATCTTTAAAAGCCGAAAATATAGTATACCAAGGAACTTTTACTGATTCAGCTGCTGGTCAACAATTAGCAGCGCAAATGTATGACAGAGGAGTTGATGCTATTTTCTGTGCAGGTGGTGCAGTTGGAAATGGTGTTATAACTGAAGCTAAAAATAGAGTTTCTTCAGGAGAAAAAGTTTGGATGATTGGTGTTGATAGCGATCAATATGCAGATGGTATTTACGAAGGCAATAAGTCAGTAGTATTAACTTCGGCAATTAAAAGAATAGATACTGCAACTTATGATATGATTAAAGACTTTAAAGAAGGCAAATTCCAAGGTGGTAAAGTATTAAATTTCGATGTACAAAATGATGGGGTTGGTATTCCTAAAGAAAATCCAAATTTAAGTTCAGATACAATGGCTGATGTTGAAAAGTTATATGCAGAACTTAAAGCAGGAAATATTACTGTATCAAGTGAAAAAGGGAATTTAATTAAATAGTTATAATATAAATAAGGATACTAAAATTATTTTAGTATCCTTAAATTTAATAATTAATAAAAGAATAATGGATAAAAAAATGAATTATATAATAATATTAAGAATATTATAAAAAAATATAATATTCTTAATTGACATGTAATACGTAGATATATTATTATTAAATATGAAAGCGCTACCACTTATGATAAATTCTATGTATCTGTGGGAGAAAATTACAATTATATAATGTTAAAATGTCACAATAAAAATACTGGGGTGAATTAAAATGGCGGTAACAATAAGCGATATTGCAAAGAAGGCAGGCGTTTCATCTGCTACAGTTTCTAGGGTTTTAAATGATTCTGGATATGTTAAACAATCTACGAGAGAGAAAATAGAAGCTGCAATAAAAGAGATGAATTTTACTCCTAGTGCAATAGCGCGGAGCTTGTCTAAAAATGAGACTAATACAATCGGTGTTATTGTACCGGATATAACAAATAGTTACTTTGGGGAAGTAATAAAAGGAATTAGTGAAGTCGCAGAAGCAAATAACTTAAACATTATATTGTTTAATACAGATAACTATTTAGAAAAAGAAGTACGAGCTTTAAATGTACTTAAGGAGCAAAGAATAAAAGGAATAATAATGACTCCTGGCTTTGGTGAAGAAAATAACAAAGAATACATAGAAACTATAAATAATCTTAATATTCCAATTGTTTTGGTTTCAGCAGATTTAAAATTTAAAGAATTAAGTGGAATATTTGTTGATAATGTATTAGGTGGATTTAATGCTACAAACCTTCTTATTAGCGAAGGACATACGAAAATAGGAATCATGACAGGAATATTGAGTTCAGAGCCTGCAGCTGAAAGAGTAGTAGGATATAAAAAAGCATTAAAAGAAGCAAATATAGAAATAAATGATAAATATATACTAGATGGGCAGTTTAGTATGGAAAAAGCATATGAACTAACTAAGAAGCTTCTAGATAGTAAAGACAATCCAACTGCATTAATTACATCAAGTAATAGAATGACAATGGGAGCTATTAAAGCATTAAAAGAAAATAATAAAAATATACCTAAAGATTTAGCAATAGTGGCCTTTGATAAGGTAGATCTTTTAGATGTTCTTGGTATTAGAATAACATATATTGATGAATGCCCTATGGAACTTGGAAGAAATTCGATGAATTTGCTTTGCGATATTTTTAATGATTCTGATAAAAATTTTAAAAGAAGGGTAATTATAGTACCTAAATTAATCATAAAAGGCTCAGAAAAGAAGCGTTAAATATATTACATATAATTAGTAAAAAAATAGAATACTAATAATAATGTGCTGTGACATAAAACTTTTCTTCATAAATATTAGGATAAGTATATTGTTATTAGAAATAATTAATTAGCATTAAGATCATATTATTATGATTTTAAATAATATACGATTTTATATTTATTAGGAGGAAGGTACATGAAAAAAAAATTATTATCAGCACTAGCTATCGCAACTTTAACAATGTCATTATTTGCAGGTTGCGGAAGTTCTTCAAACACAAGCGATGCAGCTTCAGGGAATAAATCTGCTACAGGAGAAAAAGTTAAAGTAGGTATGGTTACAGACTCGGGTACAATTGATGACAAATCATTTAATCAAGGTACTTGGGAAGGCTTAAAGCAAACTGAAAAAGATCTTGGAACTGAAATTAAATACTTACAACCATCAGGAGAAACAGAATCAGATTACATGAAAGAAATTGGTAATTTGTATGATGCTGGTTATAAGATGATAGTTACTCCAGGATATAAATTTGCTACAGCAATAGGTAAGGCACAAGATAAATACAAAGATGCAAAATTTGTAATCATTGATAGTGCACCACAAGATGCAAATGGCAAAGATATTATAGGAGAAAATACAGTTTCAGTAATGTTTGCTGAACATCAATCTGGATTTATAGCAGGAATTGCAACAGCAATGCAACTTAAAGAAGGAGAACTAGGATTCATTGGTGGTATGGAAAGTTCACCAGTTCAAAAGTTCAACTGGGGATTCCAACAAGGTATAGCTTATGCTAATGAAAACTTAGGAACTAAGATGTCTTTAAAAGCTGAAAACGTAGTATATCAAGGAACATTTAATGATACTGCTGCAGGACAACAATTAGCAGCTCAAATGTATGACAGAGGCGTTAAAGCCATATTCTGTGCAGCTGGTGGTGTTGGTACAGGTGCTATAACTGAAGCTAAGACTAGAGTTGCTCAAGGTCAAGATGTATGGATTATTGGTGTTGATAGTGATCAATACAATGATGGTGTTATAGATAGTGGAAAATCAGTAATACTTACTTCTGCTGTAAAGAAAGTTAATTCAGCAAGTTATAATATGGTAAAAGAATATAAAGATGGCAAGTTCCAAGGCGGTAAGGTATTAACATTTGATATTAATAATGATGGTGTTGGTATACCAGAAAAAAATCCAAACTTAACTGGAGAAGATGTTATGCCAGCAGTTAATGATGTAATTTCAAAACTTAAAGATGGTTCAATAAAAGTTTCTGATGAACAAGGAGATTTAATAAAATAATAAAATCACTATATTTTAAGTTAAATCTGAGAATATTTATAAATTATAGAAATTAATAAATTAACAATGGGGGACTGATTTATTTAATAAAATTAGAAAAAATATCTTTATTTTGTTTATGTTTATTACAAAAATACAGAATTATTTTTCTTAAAGAATTTAAAAAAATTTTTCTCTCATTGTTAATTTTGTATGTAGAAAAAAATAAAATTATAAATAATTTTAGTTATTAATTGAGAATATATAATATTAACTGCACACTTCTTAAAAGGATGGTTAAAATTACTTATTTTCATACCTTTTAAAATATGATAAAACATAATAGTTAAACTATATTCGTGTATATTGTGTATTGTCAATTGGCAATTATTTTATTGTTAATTATTAAGTAAGGAGGACTATGTTGTGGAATATGTAGTTGAAATGCTAAATATCCGTAAAGAATTTCCGGGAATAGTAGCAAACGATAATATTACGCTTAGACTTAAAAAAGGTGAAGTTCATGCTCTACTTGGTGAAAATGGAGCTGGTAAATCCACTTTAATGTCAATTTTATTCGGTATGTATGTGCCAGAACAAGGAATCATAAAAGTAAGAGGTAAAGAAGTGAAAATTTCAAATCCTAATGTAGCTAATGAATTAGGAATAGGAATGGTACATCAACATTTTAAATTAGTTCATAACTTTACTGTAACCCAAAATATAATACTAGGATCAGAACCCAAAAAGGGTTTAGTAGTAGATGTTAAAAGTGCTGCAAAAAAAATTGAAGAATTATCTAAGAAATATGGCTTAAATGTTGATCCATATGCAAAGATTGAAGATATATCAGTTGGTATGCAGCAAAGAGTTGAGATATTAAAGATGCTTTACAGAGATGCAGAAGTTTTAATACTTGATGAACCAACAGCCGTACTTACACCTCAAGAAATAGATGAACTTATGAAGATTATAAAAAATCTTATAGTTGAAGGAAAATCAATTATAATAATTACCCATAAATTAAAAGAAATAAAAGCTGTTGCAGATAAGTGTACGGTCATAAGACGTGGTAAATACATAGGAACAGTTGATGTAAAAGAAACATCAGAAGCTAAAATGGCTGAAATGATGGTTGGCAGACCTGTAAGCTTTGAAGTTAAAAAAGAAGATAAAAAGCCTGGAAACGTAATATTAAAACTTGAGAATGTTTCTGTTATGAACAACAAGAAGGTGCTTGGACTTAAAGATTTTTCACTTGAAGTTAAAAGTGGGGAAGTACTTGGTATTGCCGGAGTTGAAGGTAATGGTCAAACAGAACTTGTAGAAGCTATCACAGGTATGAGAAGCATTGCTTCTGGTAAGATTTTCTTTAAAAATGAAGATATAACGAATATATCAATACGTAAGCGTATAAACAGTGGTATTGCACATATTCCAGAAGACCGTCAAAAAAGAGGTCTAGTGCTTGATTATACTATGGAAAACAACATGGTACTTGAAATTTATAATAGAGAGCCATTTTCTAAGAGAGGTTTATTAAATAAGAAAGCTATACATGAATATGCAGAGAAAATTATAAATGAATTTGATGTAAGAAGTGGTCAAGGTGGAGCATCAATTGCAAGAGGTCTTTCAGGTGGTAACCAACAAAAAGCCATAATAGGCCGTGAAATTGAACTTGATCCAGAACTTTTAATTGCTGTTCAGCCAACAAGAGGTCTTGACGTAGGTTCAATCGAATATATTCATAAGAGACTTATAGAACAAAGGGATGCAGGTAAAGCGGTATTACTTGTTTCGCTAGAACTTAGCGAAATTTTAAATTTATCAGATAGAATAGCTATTGTTAACAATGGAGAACTTATAGGTATAGTTAATGCTAAAGAAACAAATGAAAATGAAGTTGGATTAATGATGGCTGGGGTTAAAGGAGGCGAAAAGAGTGAATAAGAAGGAAATTTTCAATTCCATACTTGCAGTTGTACTTGGATTAATTGCAGGTGCACTTCTAATGTTATTAATAGGAGATAGTCCAATTGTAGGATATTCATATCTATTTAAAGGCGGACTTATGAATATTTCAAGAATTGGTGACACATTAGCAACAGCAACTCCTTTAATTCTTACTGGTCTTTCAGTAGGGTTTGCATTTAAAACTGGACTTTTTAATATTGGAACTCCAGGACAAATGTTATTTGGTGGTTTTGTTGCAACAAGCATAGCTTTAACTTATGGAAGCAGTATGCCAAGACCAGTACTTTTAGTAGTTCTTATTTTATCAGGATTACTTGCAGGGGCAGTATGGGCATTTGTACCAGGATTTTTAAAAGCTAAATTCAATGTTAATGAAGTTGTTTCATCAATCATGATGAACTGGACTTGTTACTGGATTGTTTATTATGCAGTACCTAAATATTTTAAAGGTACAAGTGAAACTGAATCAAAAATAATTCCAGAAGTTGCATCTTTAAAGATGTCATGGCTTACTGAAATGTTCGATTATTCGTATATTAATTTAGGTATATTACTTGCAGTTGTTGCTGTAATAATTATTGCATTCATTTTAAATAAAACAGTACTTGGATATGAATTAAAGGCTGTTGGTTTTAACAGATATGCTGCTGAATATGGTGGTATGAGTGTTAATAAAAATATTATTTTATCTATGATGATAGCTGGTGCACTTTCAGGTCTTGCAGGAGTTACTCAGTACTTAGGAAATGCATCAAGTATTCAAATAGGTGTTATGCCTTCGCAAGGTTTTGATGGTATCGCAGTATCTCTTCTTGGTGCTAACAATCCATTTGGTATATTAGTATCAGCTATATTCTTTGGAGTACTATATTCAGGAAAAGGATTCATGACTGCAAATACAAGTATTCCACCTGAAATTGCAGATACAATTATTGCAATTATAATTTACTTTGCAGCTATTAGTGCCGCTGTGCCAATGATAGCTAATAAAATTAAGCATAGAAAAGCAATGCTTGCAAATAAAAAAGGTGTTGGCGATGATGGAGAAGGAATATTGCCGCCACAAGATGAAATAATCGAAGAAAATAAGGAGGAGAAATAATATGTGGGAAACAATTGTACAAATCTTTCCATATGCTATTACATACACAATTCCTCTACTTATAACAGCACTTGGAGCATTGTATTGTGAGCGTAGTGGGGTAATAAATATCGGACTTGATGGATTTATGATTATAGGTTCATTTGCAGGAGCTTTAACTATATATGAACTTCAAGCATCTATGCCAGGAAGTTCATTACCACTTTGGATAGGACTTATAGTAGCAACAGTAGTTGGAGGATTATTTTCATTACTACATGCATTTGCAAGTATTAACTTAAATGCAGATCAAACTATAAGTGGTACTGCTATAAACATGATAGCAGGGGCTTTAACAATATTTTTATCAAGAACAATTTCAGGTAGTGGACGTATAAGAATTACTTCAGGATTTTATCCTAAGAATATTCCTGTACTTTCAGAAATACCTATAATAGGACCACTATTTTTTACAAAGACTTATATCACAACATGGATTTCACTTGCAATACTTTTAATAAGCGCATTTGTAATATATAAGACTAGATTTGGATTAAGGCTTAGAGCATGTGGTGAAAACCCACAAGCAGCAGATGCAGCAGGTATCAATGTTTATAAAATGAGATATATAGGAGTAATTTTATCTGGAGCACTTTCATCACTAGGTGGAGCAATAATTCTTGTTACATATAGTGGAGAGTTTACAGGTAGCGTTGCTGGTCTTGGATTCTTAGCATTGGCTGCACTTATATTTGGTCAATGGAAACCACTTGGAATATTAGCTGCTACATTATTCTTTGGATTTGCAACTACTATTGCAAATGTATCACAAGTTATTCCATCTTTAGGATCAATACCACCAGTAGTGTTAAAAACATTCCCATATATAGTGACATTAATTGCACTTGTATTATTCTCAAAATCTTCTCAAGCTCCAAAGGCTTCAGGAGAACCATTTGATAAAGGTAAGAGATAGTTGAATCAATTCACGATTCACAATTCACAATACATAATTGAGGATAAAATCCTTTTAGGATTTTTTCAAAATTGATTGTGAATTGTGAATTATGAATTATGAATTATGAATTGTGAAGGGGTGTTTATTTATGAGTGATATTGATCACAAAAATCTTATGAAAATTGCTTTAGAATACAGAGAAAGAGCTTATGTTCCTTACTCTAAATTTAAAGTAGGTGCAGCTGTGCTTTTTGAAAGTGGAAAGATATATGGAGGATGCAATGTTGAAAATGCATCTTTTGGAGCTACAAATTGTGCAGAAAGAACTGCTATATTTAAAGGTGTAAGTGAAGGAGAAACTAAAATCAAGGCTATTGCTGAAGTTGGAAGTTCAGAAGAAATTACTTATCCTTGTGGAATCTGTCGTCAGGTTCTTTGTGAATTTGGAGATGAAGATATGGTGGTTATACTTGGTAAGAGTGAAGATGATTATATTGTTACAGACATTAAGAGCTTAATGCCAGGTGCTTTTAGAAAAGAAAATATAAGATAATAGAATATATATATCAATGGAGGTATAAAGATGAGCGTTCATATTAATGCTAAGCAAGGAGATATTGCAGAAAGCGTATTATTACCAGGAGATCCTTTAAGAGCAAAGTTTATTGCTGAAACATTTCTTGAAAATCCAGTTTGTTATAATGATGTTAGAGGAATGTATGGATATACAGGAACATATAAAGGAAAGAGAATATCAGTTCAAGGAACAGGAATGGGTATCCCTTCAATTTCAATATATGCTAATGAGTTAATTAACGAATATGGAGTTAAAAATCTTATAAGAGTTGGTACTTGTGGTGGATATCATGAAGATGTTAAAGTTAGAGATTTAGTTATAGCTATGTCAGCTTGTACAGATTCAAATCTTAACTTAACAAGATTCCAAGGAAGAACTTATGCTCCAACAGCTAACTTTGATTTATTAAAGAAAGCTTATGATGTTGCTGTAGAAAAAGGAATAGATCCAAAGGTTGGACCAATCTATAGTTCAGATATTTTTTATGGTGATGACAATGAAGATTGGAAGAAATGGGCTAAGTTCGGATGCTTAGGTGTTGAAATGGAAGCTGCAGGTCTTTATACAATAGCAGCAAAGTATCATGTAAAAGCTCTAGCAATCATGACAGTAAGTGATCACTTCATTACTGGTGAAGTTACAACTGCTGAGGAAAGACAAACAACTTTCACTAACATGATGGAAGTAGCGTTAGAAACAATAGCTTCATTAGATGCTTAATATGATATAATGAAAAGCAGCTATCGTTATTAGTTAATAATGATAGCTGCTTTTTAGCTTATACTTTAATAGTAAAATTGCAAGTTAACAATCTATACTAATTGATTTTATCTTTGTAGAAATTGTTTTCTACAAGCATAGCTTTTATTGATTCAAACTTACATTTACATAGCTTTTCACAAAGGGCAAGAACCTCATCATTTTTGTAGTTATAGACCTCATACTTTCTGATTCCATCTTGTAAATGAAACAAAAAAACTACATTATTATCTGCTATGTATTCATTCCAATATTCAAGTTCTAAGTGTTTTGATATATACTTTTCCCAAACTATTGCTTTATTTTCTGGAAAAGATATCATGTAATTATTTCCATCGGGTTCTATAACGAACCAATCTTTTTTTAATTCATTTATCGAATTGTCTATACCCATTACATAACTATAATACATAAAATACTTACTCCTTAATATTAAACATCTCTACAAATTTCAATTTGTGTGTTCGTTGCACATATGAAATATTTTAATATATGGCAAATAAATTCGTCAGCCCATTTAGATATATATTTTAAAGGTGGGTAGCCTGGATTATTATTTGAAATGTCTTTACACTCTTTAATTAATTCAAAAATTTTTTTATCAATTTCATAAATTTTCTCATCATAATGTGTTGTTGGCCTATTAAAGGAACTAACTTCCATAACTTTTTACCTCCTGAAAAATATTTATTAATTACAATTATAGTATATTATGTAATATATATTATAATAAGTATATAAATTATAATTGCTATGGTAGTAGCCCTTGTCACGCTAGTGGACAATACATATACACCAATAGCTATATTTAATGTTTTGTTTGTTCAATATAAATTAGATAAATCAGCGTATGATACGTTAACTTCCTTAATGAAAAGGAAGATAACCAGCTATTTGTTGGAAAGAGAATAGAAAGTGCAAAAGGAGATAATACGATTTCCAATCTCAGTTTCCAATATGATAATCGCATTATATTCAAGGAACTTTTGATTCACTTATAAGTTCTAATAAATATTTTAATGAATTATATAATGCAAATATTGTAAGCGGATAGATTATTAGAATAATACGAAGTTCTACAAATTCCAATTTAGGGAGAAGCGACAAATAGCAGATACAAATGATTATGCAATTGTGAAGTGATAGATCTCAAAAAAATATGTTTATTGTATTTATGTAATTTAGAGTTTAATCATTTGCAAAAGGAATTATTTTTTATGTTATAATATTAAGATAACTATTAAATCAGAGAGGGTTAAATTGTGAAAAAGAAATTAATTTCAATATCATCTATAAGTATGATTTTTATTTTGGCTGGCTGCAGCATTAGTGATAAAAAAGCAGATACACAAAAGAATGATACAGACAAGAGCCAAAATGTAAAAGATGATTCAGAAAATTATAGTAGTGGAACAAAAGAGAATGATGAGATAATGCAGACCCATGATAATAAAAGTGATGTCGATGATAAAAAAAACAAATCTTCAGATGATGCCAATGAAAAATATACACAGCAATCTAACACAGTTAATAATAAACAAACAGAAGAGAATGCAGCCAATGACTCACAGAAGCAAAAAGATAGTGTAAAGAGCAAAGTTAAATTACACGAAGGAATATATTTTGATGATAAGTGTTTTGGAGAAAATGCATTAAAAGACTATTGTGAAATTGAGATTTCAAATGTAACTGATACTTCTTTTGATTTTACAGTTTATGAAGTAAATGTGACAGATGAGAAAGAAGACAGAAAGATGATCTTCCTCAAAAACACGGCTGTCTTTACAGGTACTGGAACAGAAGCAGCTTTTTATGGAAAAGATTATACTCTTAGTTTCACATTTCCTGATAATCATCGTGCATATCCTGTTGTAACAGACATGCAGGTATCTGGATTTAAGAAATTAGAAGGTAAAACTTACGTTAATAACAGGATTCCAGGACATGAATTTGGCTAAACAATAGAGTAAAATCCAGATTTATAATACAAATAGAAAAGGGTATCGCAGATTATTTACTGCGATACCCCATTTTTACAATTAAATTATTAAGTTAAATAAGCTAGGTTCATTATTTTATTAATGCAAGAAATGTATTGCTATCACATATTCCATTTGCATATAAACCATGAGCTGTTTTATATGAATTTACTGCTGATTTTAAGCCATCTCCAAATATTCCTGGATATTCTACACCATTTGTATTATATCCATTTAACATTAGAAGAATTTCAGCTGCAGTAACCATATATTGTGTTTCGCCACTTTTTACATAATGACTACCTAGAGCAGTGTTTGATGCAGTTCCCCATATACCATCAATAGTAAGCCCAGCATTATAATCTGAGTTCATAGCCTTTTGTAAAACTTTAATACCAGCCTTTTTAGTTTCACTACCTCTGATACCATCGGTATCAATACTAGTTCCTAAATACTTGTTTGCTTGAACTTGTCCTGCTCTAATGATACTATTGCCAGTACTAGGAGTGCTGCCACCATTTTCATTATACCTTAGAACATAGTTCCAAGGGTAATTATAATAGCTTCTGATGCATATTTCTTTACCAGTTTGGTCACCTGGTTTTCCTCCAGTAGTACTACCATTTTCATTTATGCTGGCATGAACAATCTGCCCATTTCCAATATACATTGCAGTATGGCTAGATGTATTAAGCAATACATCACCACGGTTTAATCCACTTCCACTTGATAACCCTATTGATGATGTTATATCAGAGAAACCGCAGTTTAGAAAAACACTTTTCATATTACCAGTATAAGTTGCGCCGTTACTCTTTACTGAAACACCAGCAGTTTGCCATGCTGTAATAACTGCAGAAGAGCAGTCATAATCACCTTTTTCTCCCCATCTGCATGTTTGATCATATCCATGAGTGTTATCGTTTGCTAAGTTAATCATCCATTGTGTTGCTGTTTCAATTTTTCCCATAATTAGACCTCCTAAATATTTGTATAAATAATGAAATTTTATTTTAAAACTTATTGATCAATTTGTTTTACACTAATATAAAGAGAAATAATATAGGGAATGTAAACATGATTTTTAAATTATTTTTTTAATTCGTCTTTTATTTCTTGAATAGATGTGTTTAATGAATCTAAGATACTTAATTTAGATGTTAATGTTTCAATAATATCCTGATATTTTTGTTCTCTTTCATCCTGCATGTGATCTCTTGATTCCTGCTTTTTTAATATATATACAATTAGAGTACAGCTTAACAGGGCCCATATGCCTTGAGCTGTAGCAGCGTTTAATAGTTCATCCATTAATATACCTCCTTCTTTTATAAATTTACCTTTAATAAATTCAAAGCTTGCCTTTTGCTCTTATTTACAGCTTGGCGGGAAATTTTTAATATATCTGCGATTTCTATATCAGAGTATTGAAGATAGAAGCGTAAGTATAAAATTATTTGTTGCTTCTTTTGTAACTTTGAGATTAGATCATAAAATGTTGTATCTGAAAAATAATTAATATCATCTTCAATATTAAAATCAACTGAATCTAAATTTAGTGCATTATAGTCTGGTTTTATATAAACAGATTTATATAATTGATTGCATTTGTTGTTTAAGCAAACATGAATATATTTAGAAGCTTCAGCATCTGTTTCAAATTTATCCAAATCAATTTTTTTAAGAAGTTCATAAAGATAAATTATAAGATCTGTGTATGCTTCTGGATATTTTAATTTATAACTGCAATAATTCAGTTTAGAATGAAAATAATTAATTATATCTGGATAGTTTTCAGAATCGTATTTAAATAAAGTTAATAGGTCTAATAGACTTAAATTTAGTGACATATAATCAACTCCTTTAAAAATATAAAATTATAAATTGAAAACTAAGATAAAGAATTAAATATTGTTAACGATACAATCTTATCTATAGCTATATTTTATAAATTTAAAGAAGGAGAAAATTGACCAAAAACTGTAATGTTTTTGGTCAAGATTAGAACTATTTATTTAATAGCTGGATAATACTGAGTAATTTTATTTTATGAAGAAAAGATGATGTGGTTTAATATTTTTTATTCCTTTTAAAGATCATATTAATATTTAAAAAGCGTAAAGAGCAGCTTTAGGGGAAGCTGCTCTTTACATTTAATTTATATTTATTTAATAAGGGATAATAATGAAAAACTTTTAAATCACTTTATGTT
>ENA-OXEC01000095-OXEC01000095.1-human-gut-metagenome-genome-assembly--contig:-NODE-95-length-61258-cov-24.298_pt1 | contig 61258 bp, 37 predicted proteins | sample MGYA00249351_ERZ652235 | MGnify/ENA primary metagenome ERZ652235 (study PRJEB26925, sample SAMN05826906) | human gut metagenome | biome: ENVO:2100002; feature: ENVO:00000062; material: ENVO:00002003...
TGTCTTAACTCCTTTAACTCCCTTTCACTCCTTAACTCCTAAAAGATTCCCCTTAACTCCTTATTCTTCCCCCCTCCTCCCAGTTTTCTTTTTGAAAGATATTGGCCATTTTTGCTTTAAAAATGGAATCTTTTTGTTAACTTTGTCGGCACAACACCAAAGAAAACATACGTATGGAAAAGATTAAGATGACGACTCCGCTCGTGGAAATGGACGGTGACGAGATGACCCGCATCCTGTGGAAGATGATCAAGGACGAACTGATATTTCCCTTTGTCGAGCTCAAAGCCGAATACTTCGACCTCGGATTACCCAACCGCGACAAGACCGCCGACCAGGTAACCATAGACTCTGCCGAAGCCACCAAGCGACATGGGGTGGCCGTGAAGTGCGCCACCATCACCCCCAATGCCCAGCGCATGGACGAATATAAGCTACACAAGATGTGGAAAAGCCCCAACGGTACCATTCGGAGCATCCTCGACGGTACAGTGTTTCGTGCCCCCATCACCATCCCGAGCATCCGTCCCGTGGTGAAGACATGGGAGAAGCCTATCACCATCGCCCGCCATGCCTACGGCGATGTGTACAAGAATGTAGAGCTGCAAGTCGAAGAACCGGGAGTGGCCAAGCTCGTGTTTGAAGGCCGGAGCGGCGAGCGGCAGGAGGTGGAAATCCATACGTTCGATGGTGGAGGAGTGATTCAGGGTATGCACAACACCGATCGCTCCATCCGCTCCTTTGCCCACAGCTGTTTCAAGTTTGCCGTCGACACCCGGCAAGACCTCTGGTTTGCCACCAAAGACACCATCTCCAAGAAATACGATGCGCGTTTTCGCGAGATCTTCGAGGAAGTTTACGAGAGCGATTACAAAGAGACGTTCTCCCAGTTGGGCATCGAATACTTCTATACGCTCATCGACGACGCCGTGGCCCGCGTCATCCGCTCGAAAGGCGGCTTCATCTGGGCCTGCAAAAACTACGACGGCGATGTGATGAGCGACATGCTCTCCACGGCTTTCGGCAGTCTGGCCATGATGACCTCCGTGCTCGTGAGCCCCGACGGCAAGTATGAATACGAGGCCGCCCACGGCACCGTCACCCGCCACTACTATAAATATCTCAAGGGAGAGGAGACATCCACCAACCCCATGGCAACGATTTTCGCTTGGAGCGGAGCCTTGCGCAAGCGCGGCCAACTCGATGGCAACGAGGCCCTTGTGCAGTTTAGTGACCGTCTGGAAGCCGCCTGCCTCGACACACTCAATGCAGGCATCGCCACGAAAGACCTCGTGGGACTGATGGAAGGCGTGGAAGCCAAAGCGGTGAACTCAGCCGATTTCATTGCCGAGATACGCCGGAGGCTGGAAGAAAAGATGGAGTAAGGGTGTTCAATCTCGCAAATTTGTTTGATTGTACAGATTTGTTTGTCGCGAATGCCGACAAGTGTTTAAGATGATGTTCTTTGATAGTGGCAGGTGTGTATACTGTAAACACGGCATGATGAAAACATCTGCCACTATGGGAACATTTTTGAAGGGCTAAAGTTATAACCAATGAAAAGGTATGGACGAACAATTATCGATGCTATCTTTAAAAAACGGGCAAAACGCCTTAAAATATGTGCAGAGCTTGAATCAAAATCTCAGGCAGATAGCGACAGAAGCGATATTGGAGTGTTTGAGACTGGGCTATCCGCTGAACAATATGGAAATTACGAGCAAAGCACGGGAGTTGCAGCGCAAGAGGCTGAAAGCAGGCGTCTTGTAAGCGTCGCAAAGGCACACGGGCTGTATGTGCCAAAAGAAAAATGGGCAGTGTTTGGAGAGCGTAAAAAACTGCCTTCCGGTGAAAGCATTGTCTATCTTGATGCAGAAGAGCAGGTGATTACAAAGATTCGTAACCCCTTTGCTAAGGCTGCAATCAAGCATCTCCATGCACAAGATGTCATTTATGAACATCTGATTCATAATATTTTGTTTCCGTCTACACGCTATGAGTTTAGAGGAATCGGTGAGGATGTTGATGGTGTAAGAATCATTCTTGGTCAATAATATCTCACAGACAAGTATATGACTCCAAATCAAAAGGCTATTGATAATTACCTGATGCATGGCCTTGGGTTGGAGTTGGAGAATCGATATTATTACGCAAACGATTATATTGCCATAACAGACGTGTCGGCAGAGGGAGATAATGTGCTGTTTGATGGGGATACACTTTATTTTATCGTTCCTATTATCATGTTTAAACAACCTGCAATTTCTGTTTTGAAGTATTATGAGAGTTTGCTGCGTTAAGCTTCAGACAATCTTTCTGTAGGGTAACTGTCATTGTTACTGTTGCTTGATACTTTTTTATCCAATGTTTTGCATAATCTGTTGCAGGCCTGTTTTTTCATCTTGAAAAATCACGTTGAAAGAAAGTTTTTCTTATTTTTGCCTTACCAACTATTACCAACCATATTATCATGAAGCAAAAAATCTTACTTGTCGGTCTGTTTATGGCTTGTTCTCTCGGACTTTCCGCCCGAATGGTGAAAGTCGAGACGCAGCACCTCTCTTTGGTGATGAATGCCGAAAACGGCCGGCATCCGCAGTATGTCTACTTCGGATCGCGGCTGGCCGATGCCGACCTGCCCACCTTGCCCGCCCCCACCGGTGGGCGCATGGAGGTCTATCCGGCCTACGGACTCAACACGCCGGCCGAGGCGGCACTGGCCATGCGCCATGCCGACGGCAACCTTTCCACCGACCTTGTGACCACGGGTGTGGATGTGCAGCAGGAGCGCAATGCCGCTGTCACGACCATTCACTTGAAGGATCCGGTGTATCCGATAGTCGTGGATTTGAAATATCGGGCCTACAACGATGTAGACATGATAGAGATGTGGACAGAGATAACCAACCGGGAAAAGGGAAACGTGATACTCACACGCTTTGCCTCGGCCAATCTGCCCATCCGACGGGGCGACGTCCGGGTGAGCCATCTCTCGGGCTCGTGGGCCAACGAGACCCGTGTGACGGAAGAGGCACTCAAACCGGGCCAGCTTGTGGTGAGCAACAACGACGGCACCCGCAACTCTCACACTGACCATGCCGAGATGATGTTTTCGCTCGACGGCAAAGCGCGGGAGAACAGCGGCGATGTCATTGGGGCCGCCCTCTGCTACAGCGGCAACTACCGTTTGCGCGTCATCACCGACGACACGGAGTATCATTACTTCATGGCCGGTATCAACGAGGACAACTCCGAATATCATTTGAAGAAAGGCGAGACCTTCAAGACTCCCGTCCTGGCTCTCACCTACAGCCGGGAGGGACTGAGCGGAGCCTCGCGCAACTTCCACAAATGGGGGCGGAAATATCAGCTGATGCACGGTGAGCAAGAGCGAGACATCCTGCTCAACTCGTGGGAGGGTGTCTATTTCGACATCAACCAGCAGGGCATGGATCGCATGATGGCCGACATCGCTTCGATGGGTGGCGAACTCTTCGTGATGGACGACGGTTGGTTTGGAGACAAATATCCCCGAAAGACCGACAACTCGGCGCTCGGCGACTGGGTGGTGGACAAACAAAAGCTGCCCGACGGCATCGAAGGCCTGCTACGCGATGCCCGCAAGAATGGGGTGAAATTCGGCATCTGGATAGAGCCGGAGATGAGCAACACGGTGAGCGAACTCTACGAAAAGCATCCCGACTGGATCATCAAGGCTCCACGCCGCAACGCCGTGCTCGGGCGAGGTGGTACGCAGGTGGTGCTCGACATGGGCAATCCGAAGGTGCAGGACTTTGTGTTCGGTGTGGTGGACAACCTGATGACGAAGTATCCCGAGATAGCCTATATCAAATGGGATGCCAACATGCCTATCATGAACCACGGTTCGCAATGGCTGCCGATGGCCGACCAGAGCCATCTTTACATCGAATATCATCGTGGGCTGGCCAAGGTGTGCGAACGCATCCGGCAAAAATACCCCGACTTGGTGATTCAGGCGTGTGCCAGTGGTGGCGGAAGAGCCAACTGGGGAGTACTCCCTTGGTTTGACGAATTTTGGGTTTCCGACAACACGGATGCCTTGCAGCGCATCTATATGCAGTGGGGAACGAGCTATTTCTTCCCCGCCATCGCCATGGCCAGCCACATTTCGGCCACTCCCAATCACACGGTATTCCGCACCACCTCGCTGAAATACCGCATCGATGTGGCCATGAGCGGCCGTCTGGGCATGGAAATCCAACCCAAAAACATGACCGATGAGGAGAAGGAACAGTGCCGGAAAGCTATCGCCGACTATAAACACATCCGGCCCGTGGTGCAGTTTGGCAACATCTATCGCCTCGTCTCGCCCTACGACCGGCTCGGACTGGCTTCGATGATGTATGTGGACGATGCCAAAGCCAAGGCTGTGTTCTACTGGTGGAAAACAGAATCGTTCCAAAACGAGCATCTCCCACGCGTGAAGATGGCAGGGCTGCAACCCGACAAGATGTATCGAGTGACGGAGCTCAATCGCATCGACCTCAATCCGCTCTACTGTGAGGGCAAGAGCTACAGTGGCCGTTTCCTCATGGAGCATGGGTTGGAGATGCCCTACCGCAATGGCGTAGAGTGGGGCAAGATGACCGAATGGGCCAGCCGCGTGCTGTTGTTGGAAGCCGAATAGACTCCGCCCATCTCGCTGCAATAAACCGCACAAAACCCCGTTATTAAAGAAATGCCAACAAAAAAGAATATGAAGAAAATTACAAGTTTAATGTTGTCGCTCATGGCATTGCTTGCCATGACGGGGTGTTCACAAAAGAGTGCGCTGCAAGAGCAGGTGCAGGCCTTGCAAAATGCCATGCCGCTGAATTTCATGGAAGGGGCACAGGTGTCGGCCATCAGTCTCGACCAGAGTCTCAATCTCACCATCGATGTAGACGAAGATGCGCTGCCCCTGAAGAATATCGAGGCCCAGAAAGGCGAGTTGGGCAAAGCACTCACCACCTTCTTCTATGGCCAGAAAGGAAGCCTGAAAGACCTGGCGCAGACCATTGTGGAGAGTAAGACCGGCCTGAAATTCAACTTCAAGGGCCGTACTTCAGGCAAAACTGTTGCCGTAGAGGCTGATGCCGCCGAGGCGGCATCGCTGCTCGGAGCCGGCCCCTCGCCACTCACCGAACTGAAAGAGCGCGTGGCCTTTGCCAACATTGCAGCTCCCGTGGCCCTCGATGACTATAACTCTCTGGGCGTGATGACCATAGATGAAAAACAAATCGTCTTTCCACTCATCATCGATGCCAAATACTACGATCGTAAACTCACTGCAAAAGAAGTAAAAGCCTATATCGAGAAGAACATCCTCATCGACGAAAACGTGGCTGCCTATGTGGAACTGGCCAACAAAGCCGGTCTGTCACAGGTGTGGAACTATCAGTCGTCTGCGGGCGGTACAGTCGTCAGCGCCACCTTCGCGGCCAAATGACATGCCCCTTCCGGCACATTGCCGTGACTTCACCCATGATTTCGGTGGGCTGAAAGTCCGACTCAGAGCTAAAAAACGCGGCAAGACAATATCTTCTCAGATGTCTTGCCGCATTTTTATTTGGGGGCTATTATACTTGTTGACCGGCTTAAACACAACAGTCTCGACAGAAAGACAATTTGACGAAGCAACAGACGTACTTGTAGGTTCGCCTATGTGTAAGAACCGGTATGTTGACATTTACCTTCTCTACTCGCCCACCTGTTTACTCATACACTACAAGACGCAACGTATGTGATCGCTTTTTGTCGATGGCATATTTCTTTAACACACCGGGACCACAGCTGCTGTTGCCCAATCCCATGACCGCGCAGTCGATGCTAAGGATGGTGTAATCGGTCTTAGGAAGTTTAAAGTCGTGGTCGGCATGGTAGAGATCGGAAGCCGAATAGTGGAGGGCGGAGAAACTGAAGGGAGCATCGACAGCCTCCACACGGAGTGTTTTTCCACTCTTGGTTTGGAGCACGACGAGCGAGCAGTCTTCGTGCGTGTCGGGTCAAAAGTATGGAGCCAACCGGCCATTGCTGCGTGGTTCATGCCGTATCCACTCTCGTTGCCAAGGCTCCAGAACACCACCGACGGATGATTCTTGTCGCGTTCGGCCATGCGAATGGCGCGATCCATGAAAGCCGCTGTCCAGTCGGGCGAGGAATAAACGAGTTGACAAATGGACGAGTTGACAAGTTAATGGCCGGTGTTTGTGCATTTCCGTTTGAATGTAAATGATGGAAAGGGTGACATGTAGATACATTAAAAACAAAGAAATAAAGTTTTCTCCGTTTTTCCTGTCATGCTGTCATTTTCCTTATAATGATTTGCAGGACAATTTGTTACGCCTGACAGCAATATGACGGCAATGAAAGGAACGTGACAGGAAGCCGCCGTTTTTTCTCCGTTAGTCTCCAAAGGTGTCAGGCACATTTTTTAACACAAAGGCCGTGTTTTTGTTAAAAGCAACAAATACCCGTAAGATTTTCGTCTTGTTTTTTTGTAATATTGGAAATAATGCGTTATATTTACTTCCGAATCTTAATTAGCGTGAATATAAACAATTAAAAGTTTTTAAACTATGAAACAGTATGTAACGCTATTGTTAGTTGGAACATTTGGTTTGGTAAGTTGCAGTCAAGATTCAATAACCGAAAATGGATTGGATTCTACCGATAAAATTGCAATTAAACTTGATGCGTCTGCTCCCCTTTCTCAAAGTGTATATAACGAGTTAGATGAGCTTTTTAATACCTAAGTTCAAACTCGTGCAGAGTTGGAAGATGAGTCTATGGAATTAAGAGCTAGACAAATCCTTGCGCCATTGGTTGAAGAAGGTGTACAGATAAGAGATGAACTTATAGCTCTTTCTGAAGCAGGAAAGTTGGAGGTAAAATCAACAGAACTTATGCAAATTAAAGATATGGATGAGACGCAGTTGGCACAATTTGCTTTCCTAGCGGATGAATATGCAAAAAGGGAAGATAAAGAAATAAGTTCTGAATATGCAATAGGGAGATATTCAATAGATGATTTAACAAGTTGCATGACTGCTGCAATAGGATTTGACGCATTTTCAGGAGCATTTGGTTATATAACTGGCACAGCCGGTCTAATTACAGCACGAACAGCGCTGCAGTTGGGAGTGGCTGTTGTAGGGAGAACCTTGGGTTGGGTAGGTGTTGCATAGGCCATATATGATTATGGAAGATGTTTAAGAAGTCGAAGGAGGTAAAATGTATGATACATATCTCGTTTTTGAATATTCTCGCCTTTTTCTTAATTACAATAGCATATTCTTTGGATTCTCAAGCTACCAAATATATTGGCATCATATTGATGTTGGTTGCTTTGATATTTGAATTTTATATGCTCTTTAAACGATATTACTTTAAGGTAAAGTACGAGAAGTATTTTTGTGTTATTTTCATCGTGCTGGATTTGACCTATTTCTTTTTTATAGTCTAAGTAACGAATAAAAAATGAGGGATAAAACTTATCCTTTAAAATAATTCTTATATGAAATTATATATAGTTGATCTTTTCTTTGCATCACTTACCTTGGTATCTTGTCAGATATCAGGTTTGACATCCGGTTATTCTCACTTGACAAAGAAAGAGCAAGAAAAGATTGTCAATTATAAAGGGAAGATAGCTGATATTCATGATTTTTCAAACATATATACTGTTACCGTAGAGCAAGTAAAGGAGTTTCTTTCAAAGAATGAGAAAGTTCTTGTATATGATTATACTCCATATTGTAATTCTTCTTATTGTGTTTCTCCCACGGCTTTGGCAGACATTTGCAAAGCAAAGCAAGCCAATTTACTTGTTATTTCAAATATATACGATGATATTTTCCTTGCTGTGAATAAAAACTTCCCAATATTAATGATAGATACTGAAGCCTATAAAACCAATAGAAGGTCAAAATATATTGAGTCTTTCTACAGCTCCTTAATCGGCCGCCGGCAAAAAGATATAGATTACGCCAGTTACCATTACTTTTATAATGGCACTTATGTAAGAAGCTTTAAAGATTTTAAGGATATAAGCAAAGTTGGTTTATAATGAGTTTTGTAAGTTTTCATTGATTTCTACTTTAGGAAACGCCCACCCATCGAACTCTGCGATAGGTGGGCGTTTCTTCAAAAAGATCGTCCACGTGCTTACTCGCCCACTACAAGGCGCAGCGTGTACGAACGCTTTTTGTCGATGGCATATTTCTTCAACACGCCGGGGCCGCAGCTGCCATTGCCCAATCCCAAGACTGCGCAGTCGATGCTGAGAATGGTGTAATCGGTCTCCGGAAGCTTGAAGTCGTGGTCGGCGTGATAGAGGTCGGAAGCCGAATAGTGGAGGGCGGAGAAACTGAAGGGAGCATCGACAGCCTCCACACGGAGTGTTTTTCCACTCTTGGTTTGGAGGATGACGAGCGAGCAGTCTTCATGGTTGCCATTGTCCTGTGGGCGGGGATAGTGGGTGAACTGGTCGGTGACGGTGCTCTTCCAATAGCCTATCAGGGCAGACTGCTTGCGGTCGGGATAGTTCTCCCACGGCCCGCGGCCATACCACGAGAGTAGTTCATATTCTTTAGGCAGCTGCAAGGCCAGCCCCAAGCGTGGAAGTTCGGGTAGCTCGCCTTGGAAGTCATAACGCTGCGTGAGTTCTATACCGCCGTGGGGGAGGGTCTTTGTGTGTGTGGTGACCATGATAGAGCCGTGGGCGTAGTGGTATTCTGCCACACTGTCGGAGACGTTCACGACCTTGGGAGAGTCCAGACGATGAGTCCGCCAATCCTTGGCAAGCCAGTTGCCGAACCCCGTATCATTGTCTGTCGGGGCACGGAAAAACTGCGGACGGGCACTCTTCATGATTTCGGCAGCCATACCGGCCTTCTGTTTCGGACGTTTGCCGATGGCCGTCGCAGCTGTCAACCGGTCACTTAGTGCCACTTGTTGGGTGACGATATGCTTCCCGTCGGTATGAAGAAACTCCAAATTGAGCCGCACATCCTTGTCTTTTGAGAAAGCGAAGTCACCGATACGCATCAACATGCTGCTGTCCCCCGGTTCTACAGCCGGCATGGTCAGACTGCCTTGCTTGCGCAATCGCCCGTTTTCCATGAGCCGATAGCGGCATCGGTAGGCATCGAGCGTGAGGTGACTACCCCGATTGATGATATAGACAGTATTTCCATGGCAGGCTGTCTGCACGGGCGAGTAGACATATTTCACTTCTTGGTATTTCCCCGAGGTGGTACGGTCGGCAAAGACAACACCATTGAGACAGAAAGCTTTGGAGTTGGGCTTGTCCCCGAAGTCGCCACCGTAGAGCCTCCCCCGGCCCCTCCGAAGGAGGGGAGTGCCTTGCGGGACAAGGCCTTGTCGGAGCGTTTGCACTTGGGTTTCTTTAAGTTTCCGGGTATTTTTCTCTTCAGATATTTGATCGTTCTTTGTCTCTTTTAATGCCGTGAGCTTTTGATTCTCCTTTATCCCTTCCAATACCGCGAGGCACTCCCCTCCTTCGGAGGGGTCGGGGGAGGCATCCACCCAATCCCAAATAAATCCCCCAAGCATCCTCTTGTTACTGTATATCTCATCCCAATACTCCTTAAAATTCCCCAAAGCATTGCCCATGCAGTGTGCATATTCGCTGGTAAGTACAGGCCGGTTGTCGTTCGTCCGTTCGGCAATGTCGAGCAGATGTTCCCACCGGGCGTTCTCTGCCCGCTCCTTATCGGAGCCTTCCGCTATGCCCGGATTGAGATATTCCTGTCGCACACGGGGGTAAAACCTACTCAAGACATCCACACACGCAGGGTCGGTGTAGGGATAAGTAGCCTCCGTCCATTGCCGGGAGGAGACATCCGCTGTTCCGTCTTCCGCCTTTGCTCTCTCGTAAGGCGTCTGTGCCCCCTCGTAATGCACGAAGCGTGTCGGGTCAAAAGTATGGAGCCAACCGGCCATTGCAGCGTGGTTCATGCCGTATCCGCTCTCGTTGCCAAGGCTCCAGAACACCACCGACGGATGATTCTTGTCGCGTTCGGCCATGCGAATGGCGCGATCCATGAAAGCCGCTGTCCAATCGGGCGAGGAAGCGAGCGTCCCTCTCAGACCATGCGTTTCGCAGTCAGCCTCGTCCATAACATAGATGCCAATACTGTCGCAAAGCTCATACCAGCGCGGCACATTGGGGTAATGGCTTGTTCGCACAGCGTTGATATTAGCCTCTTTCATCAGCCGAAGGTCACGTTGCATCATCTTCTCCGTCATCACACGACCCAGTTGCGGGTCGAACTCATGTCGGTTGACCCCACGGAAACGCACTTGCCGGCCGTTGACGAGCAGTCTGCCGTCGCGTATCTCCAGCGTGCGGAAACCTATTTTCTGCTGCACCTGTTCCACTGCGTGGCCTGTGGAATCCTGCAACCGGAGCGTGAGTGTATATAAATAAGGTGTCTCAGCCGTCCAAAGGTGAGGTCGTTCCACCTCTGTTTGCATACGGGCAAACTTCATCGGACCGCGCTGTGGAAACCACTCATTCATATTGGCAGCCTTGTGGGAGAGGTCGAGAATAGTCTCGGCATCGGCCGACATGGTGACAATAGTCTTTCCGTCGGTATCCGTCAGCATCCCCTTCACCTGATAACCACGCCCCTGCTCTTTACCAAAGACACGCAACTGCGGATTGACTTGCAGCAGCCAACGGGACAAATCGGCGGCTTCCTGATCTCCGGTTGCTTGCTGCGGGACGGTACGCACGGTAAAGTCGCGCAGTTGGATGTCGGGGGTGCGATAGAGCATGACCTCCCGATGTATGCCGCCGAGGCGCCAGAAGTCCTGATCCTCAAGGTAGCTGCCATCACAATACTTGTACACTTCCACAGCGATGTCATTGCGGCCGGACTTGAGATAGCGCGTCACGTTAAACTCGCTCGGTTCCATCGACCCTTGACTATACCCCACCTTTTGGCCATTAAGCCACACATAGAATGCACTCTGCACACCCTCGAATCGCAAAAACACTTGCCCGCCGGCCCCGTCTCTGCCCGTGACCGGCATCCAGTCTTCGGGCAACTCGAACGTACGGCGATACTGTCCTGTGGGATTGCGCTCCTCGAATGTAGTCCAGTCTGCCGGCGGTTCGGTCATCACGTAAGGCGGATTGATGCGGAAAGGGTAGCCTGCGGAGATGTAAATCGGTGTGCCGTAGCCGTTAAACTCCCAGGTGGCAGGCACTTGCAGTTCTTTCCATGTGGAGCAATCGTAGTCGGGCCGATAGAAATCCACTATGCGTTCGGCAGGGGTCTTCGTCCACCGGAATTTCCAAATGCCGTCAAGTGATAGCTGACTATCACCCGGCTGTTGCTTGAATGGAATGAAATAAGCCCTTGCCGGCTCTCTGTTTATCTCCAAGATGTGTTGGTTTTCCCACTCCGCACACACTCCTTGCAAGACGGAAAATGTGCAAACGGAGACCGTTAGAAATAAGAACTTCTTCATCATTGTACTTCTAAATAGTCAAATTCGATATTTTCAGCACCCTTTATCCTCACCCGATAGCTGCCCGCATTGATTTGCGTTCCCATTGTGGTGCCGATAGTTTTGAACTTATCTGGAGTCGTGGGGAAAGTCATTTCCCTGTCTACGAGCACACCGCCTTGGGCATTGGTGACTGTAAGATGACTTTTAATGGCTCTGCCGGTGACATTCTTGTAGCGGAAACGGAGCATATATTCCCGTGCCACCCCGGGAGTGACAGTCCACTCATGGTAAGCAGTCCGGGCCTTTCCTGTCTTCTTTTTGGCCTCCGATGCCTCCTGATAGCGCACCGCCGGAAAAGCCTCGACATCCCTGGGCAACATCTCTTTGGGATAGCGGGCAATGGTGTCCCGGTCAAGATCTGCCCAAAAAGTTTTGCTTCGCGAGGTTGTTTTCAGTCTGACGGGCATGGCCTCCGGAGCATCTGAGGCGATGGCAATGGCTGAGATGACGGCCTGTCCCGCTTTCACCTCAGGAAAACCGATAGTGATCTGTCTGTTCTCCGCACGGGCATAGACCACCCTCTTCAAGGCTCCGGCAAAGCCCGCCTCGGCCCAAAGGTCGAGATTATCTATGACCACGCTGTCGTTCACAGCCACATCGAAGATGCGTTCGCCCTCGCAGTCGATAGCTGCCCCGTAGCGAGCTCCCAACCACGGTTCGGCAAAATAGAGTTCGATGCGGTAGAGACGGTTGTCGGGCACACAGAAATGCCATTTCAGTGCGTGCCTTCCCCAACGGAAATATTGAAACAGTGGAGCATCTACCGTACCGTGGATGCTATCAGTGATATGTCCTTGACTGGCCATGAAGGGAGGCAACCCTATCTTCTCCGACCACGATTCGGAGTAGAGTGTGTCGTCTTGCAGCCATTCATGGCCGTAGGAGTCGGTGTAGGCATCTCCGCCACAGTTGAGTCTGTAAAGGTAGGTGTAACCGTCAGCCGGTTTGAGCAAGTCTCGGTTGCGGTCGGCGGCGGTGGGTGTAAGCGTGTCGGCAGGTGTACCCACATAGTGGTTCCGATACCAATAGAAGGCTTCCGTGGGCTGTTCCCATGGCGTGAGCAGACCTTTATAGTTGAACGGTCCCACTTTGTCAATGCGTCGCAAAGCCTCATCGGGTTGCACCCGACCGGGATTTTCGTGCGAAACGAAGAGCCATTGGAAGTGTCCGCACACGCTGTCACGGGCACTCTCGGCCAACAATGCCTTCTTGCTCAGCAGACCGGTGAATGATTCTTCCGAATAGCGATCGGCCCCGTGGAGTCCGAGCGTGCGCCATGCCCCGTATTCGCCGTTGAGGAGTTGGTCCGAATGCTTGAGTTCCCGGGCATAGTTGTCGGCACTTCCACCGTAGGTTCCGCTCCAGTTTTGCACCACATTCCAGTCTGTTCCCTCACCGCCATTGCAAGTGGTGACGGCCCGCTGGTCGATGGCCGTAGGGTCGAGCTCGCGGATGATTGCCCTACACTCCTCCGCAAAGTCTTTCGGCAGCACGCTCTCATTCTGCAATCCCCAGAGTATGATGCTCGGAGAATTGCGCCGTTCTTTGACCCATTGGCGCAGTTTCTCCTTGAAGTTGGTGCGAAATTCGGGCGTGTCGTACCAGATGTGGGCGGAAAACTGGCTCCAGAAAAGCATCCCCTGCTCATCGAACAACTGTCCGTAGTAGAGGTTGTGGGGCTGGTGGGCCCCACGGAAAGCATTGAAACCGGCTTGGCGTATCTGCTTGACGCGCGAGGCTATCTGCTCGTGAGAGAAAGCGTGACTGCCTCCGAAAAGATGTTCATACTCGCAAGTGCCGTTGATGAAGACCGGTTTTCCGTTGAGCAGGAACCGATGTGTGTCGGCTGCCGGACCTTGACCGACTGACGTATTGGCACTCTTGACGGCATGCACGGGCCAACTGATGCTGCGGATACCGAACTCGGTATCTGATTCATCGGTTGTCTTTCCGCCCTCGCGTTTAATCATCGTAGCCAGATGATAGAGGTAAGGGTCATCAAGACTCCAGCAATGGGGACTGTCGATGGCCGTCTGCTGACGAATGGTTTTCGTCTCTCCCGGCTGCAAAGTTGTTTTTTCCAAGAGCCTAAAGTAGGTTTTTCCACTTGCCCGGTTGAGTTTGTTGACGAGCTCTATTTCCACCGTCGCACGGCTGTAGTTCTTCACCTCGGTGTCGATAAAGATGCTGTCGCAGGCGGCATTGTTCCAGATGTGCACACCGAAAGGCTCGATGCGCACCTCGTCGGTCTCTTCGAGTGTCACCGGACGGAAGATGCCAAACGGCTGACTGCCCTCGGAGAATCCCCATTCGGCCGAACAACCGCCACACACCCACGGCATATCGGTGATCATTTCGGGATGGGCGACCTCCACGCGCAGGCTGTTGGCCCCATCGTTCAGCCAAGATGTGACATTCAATGTGTAGACGGTGCGGCCCACGGGGACGGGCTTGTCAGAGAATGCATGGCCGTTGAGCATCACCCGAGCGTAGGATCCGATGCCCTCGAAGTGCAGGAAATACTGCCGCCGGGGCCGTTTTCTTGCTTGGAAGGTCTTGGTATAGACCGCCGAACCGTGCAGATTTCCGTGCTTCAACTGCCGATAGCCGTAATAGTCGTCCCAGTTGTGAGGCAGGTTTACGGTGCGGGTGGCGGGTGGCATGGCCAGAGAATCTTGGTTGGTGGTAAGTAGCGAAGTTGTCCAACCCCTGTTGAGGTCGGTCACGACACGCTTCCCGCCCTTTTCGGGGGTGGGAAACGCCACAGCCGACCGCCCCATCGGCACGCTTGTGGCCACGGCTATGCCCCGCTGCCCGGCCTTGTTCACCGCACAGTAGAAGTGATAGACCACGCCTTGGTGCTTCACCACGCAACTCTTGTGGGCAAACATGTCATCGTAGGGTTTGGTGGGATAGATGAGGTCAGGGCCCGTCCAGTCTTGCCAGTGTACAAGGTCGGTACTCACGGCAAAGGTGTTGAAGGCATTGTACCGGCGTTGCGGATGATAGGCAGAGAAGTAGAACATCACGTAGAGCGGGCCGGAAAGTCGTTGGCCCCGGTCGTCGACCGCGTGGGGAAGGGTCATCTTCACGATTTGTGCGTCTCCCGTGATGATGCCCGGTGCCTCATGTGCATAGACGGGATTGCCCGCATAGCGTTCCCAATGCTTCATGTCGTCGGACAGTGCTATGCCGATGCGTTCGGCCTTGAGATTGTTCTTCGGATTCACACCGCCTGCATTGTAAAACATCATGAAGCGTTTGCCGAGTGTCTTGGCTTTGTCTTCATAGACCGTGCTCTTGTATTGCACAAGCTTCTCCCACCATTGCGCCCCCTTGTCGTGGATGCTCAGGAGTGGCCGGTCGGCCATCGACCGCCATTCGTGGGCGTATGAAGGGTCGCCTTTCGTCCACGCCAGACCGACGTTAAGCGGTTCACGCACGGCTTCATAGCCCGTTCCGGCCCCGCCGATATAGGTCATCCAGCGCTTTCCCTTATAGGTGTTCATCGCATATGAACCGCCCCATGTCCAGTCGATGAGTGCCGGGAAGCCGCCCCGCTGGTTCATGTCCCACCCTTTGTCCCGGTAGGAGAGAATGCGCCCGAGTGTCGTCCAGTGCAGCAGATCGGCCGACGAAGCAAGCCACGTCTCATATCCACGCCCGTCGAGACCGCCCTTGCCGTTGTACACCACGTAGGTCATCAGCCACTTTCCACCATGCCGGAACACCGTTGGGCAGTCCGTCTGGTGATGGGTGTCGGCCGGAGCCACCACCATACCATATTTATAAGGTGTCTTCACCTCCTCGTAGACGGCCTGCATCGTGGTTTGGGAGACAGACTGTGCCGACATGCCGATGGCTGTCGAAAACAGCAGCGAAAGGATATTTTTGCGCATGAATTGTTTTTGATTGTGGTTTTAGGGTTTTCTGACCGGTGCCATCCGCTTTCCTTGGGGGGCCACGGAATGGCCGGCGTGCTAATAAAACAGCCAGTCGATGGCCTTGTCCGCGCCCGACAGACCGGCATCTCGGGGCGTCACTTTGTCGCCTGTGAAGCCCGTTACCAGCAAGATGCCTTTGGGCAAAAGCAACGTGTGACTGCCTGCGGGGAAGTCGTATTTGTGTACGTTTACTTGCGGCATACCGTCTATGCGGATGGCGGAAGTGAGCTGTGGCTCGGCTTGTCCGTAGTCGTTGGCTGTAGCATCGGTCTCCAGCTTGGGTGCCTTGGCATATTTCATCTGGTCGTCGCGGAAGTAGCCCACCAACAAACTGACGGGCTTCTTGCAGACAAACGCTATCTTGGTGCCGTGCTTGCGCTGTTGGTCACTGCTGAAGCGGTATGCCTTCAGGCCCTGCAACTCGGGGGCCAAGTCGGTCACCACGCTGTCCATGTCGCTGAACAGCCGTGCGCCCTTGGTCAGCGTCACGGTCTCCGCCTCGCCGACCAACTGCACGCCGGCAGCCTTCAAGGGCCTGACAGTATCTTCCACCTCACGATAAGTGCCGGAGGCCTGCGCCCTCAACCGGGCGATGTTCTTCTTCAAATTGGCCAACTCCTGCTCGTAGAGCGGCAGCAGTTCCTGCCAGTGCTTCATCTTGCCGTCGTCTCCGCCCACGGGGATGCGCCGCTGGGCCGTCTGCATGGAGTTGGCATAGAGGTAGGTGTCTTTCGTCAGAGCCACCAACCAGCGATAGTGTTCCAGACTCTTTTCGAGGAGCGGGACAGCCTTGTCCAGTTCGCCGATGTCCTTTCCCCACTTGTAGTTGAGCACATGCCGGGCGGCCCTCACCTTTTCGCCGAAGCTGTAAGCAAACTCCCGGTAGCAGTGCATGTCGTTGCGCAGCCGACCAAACTCCTCCCGGTTGGCGGCCACTTGTGCGGCTACGGCATCAATGGCGGCCACGGCCCGGTCGCCGTGTGCCTCCACTTGTGCCACGATGTCGAGCGGCAGCTCCCCTGTGTGGGGCTCGTGCCGCCACTCCCGCTCCACAAACTCGATGAGTTTTTCGCCCTCCGGCCCGCAACTCTCATAGAAACCGGGATAGATGGTGTATTTGTAGGGGTTCACCAGTTGGCCCATCCTCATGCCCAGCAGGAGCGTCTGGCGGTTGCCCTCGGTGATGCCGAAACGACGCAAGAGCTTCGGAGCTATCTCTCCGCTCTCGTCGTAGGCCTTGCGTATGCTGTCCGCCGCCTGCGTGTTGCCCGGACAGTAACAGCAGGCCAGTTCCTCGTCCCAATAGCCCCTCTCCTCCTGCCGGTCGCGCCGGCAGTTCCAAGCATAGCGGCCCCATGTCTTGTACCACAGCCGGTCGCGGTCCAACTGCCTCTCCCGGGCTCCGCCGGGCAGTTTGTCGGCCGTGTAGGGCCAGTCCCAGTAGGCCGATTGCGGATAGAGATGCAACGCATTGGCGTGGTGGATGTCGTGCATGGCCGTCACGGCACGCTGCACGAAGGCGGGCGAGGCCCAGCGCCAAGGCTCCAGATTGGCGAGGATATGCACGTTGCTGATGTGCGTGCTGCCCAGAGCGGCCAAGTCGGTGTGCATCTTTGTCCACGGGCCGCGTGGCTGGTAGGTGGTCAGCGACTCGCCATTGTACTTGTGCATGGTGTAGAGATTCTTGTAGAGCGGGAGCGAAGCCTCCATCACCGCCTTACAGTCGGTGTCGTGGGCGCGCAGCAACACGGGCGGTTCGTCGGTGCGCCCGAGTGCCTTCAGACCGTCTTTCACCCCGGGTATCACCGTGCGGGTCATCCATTCCACATCGTCTTCGTAGGTGTCCATCGCCTCTCCCAGGCACACAAGCAGGCCCACGTTGGGATATTTCTCGATGAAGGCGGCAATGCTCTTGCGGGTGTAATCGCTGATGAGCGGCGTGATGGGGCGGTGGCGGTCTTGCGTCTTCAGCCCGTAATGGTCGGCAAAGGGTTTGGAGAGGATGATATTGTAGAACATCTGGATAACGAAGATGCCGCGCCTGTCGGCCTCGTGGGTGAGGAAGGAGAACATCTCCTCGTTTTTCCGGAATGTCTCCTCGTCCACCTCAAGGGCGAAGGGATAGTCTTTCAGCCTCACGAGCGAGGCGAAGGGATGCCCGTTCCACAGGTAGAGGGAGTTCATCTTGTTGTCTACCAGCATGTCGAGATAGTCGAGCCACTGCCGCTTATCGTAAAACCAAGGGAAGTTTTCGGGCGTGTAGGGATATTCATACACCTGATGGCCGGGCAGGTAGACCGTCTTCTGCAAACCGATGCAGGCCCCACGCAGCACCATCTCGGGATTTTGCCGGCTGTCTCCGATGTCGAGATTGCCATGGTGCCGGGCATAGTCGGCCAGTTCGCTGCAACCATAGATCACCCCCGCCCCATCGTAGCCGTCCACGATGATGTCACCTTTCTTGCGGCTGATGTGGAAGCCCTCTTTCTTCATTCCTGACTTTTCGCCTGTGACGGAGAGCCTGATGCGGTAGTCGGCCCGCCGGGATGAGACTGTATAACCAAGGGCCGTCAGCTTTTTCTCCAAATACTCGGCGGCGTAGGTCACCCTATTGTTCGGCTTTCCGGAAGTGATGATGCTGACGGTTTGTGCCTGCAAGGCAGCCGTACAGACTGCCAAGGCGATGAAGATGGCGTATATTCTTTTCATGTTGTGAGGTCTGTTTGTTGATGAATGCAACCGAATGGTTTCCCCGTCGGGCTGCCGACAGTTTGGTGCGTGGCTCTTGCACCATCCGTGCAGAGACCTTGCACAAGGCGTGCAACAGCCATGCACGGGGCGTGCAACGGCTTTGCACCGTTCCCCCGACGGCCCTTCGGCAAATCAATCCGATTGCTCCGACGAACCGCCCCGGCTGCTTTGGGGCTGCAACGGACTATTTCAGCTTGTTCAAGTCTATCTTCTTGTAGGCTATGCGTTGGCGCCGCCAGGTGTAGACGCAGTGCAGTTTACCGTCGCGCCCCTCAATGATGGCGGGATAGGAATACTGATTGATGGGGCTGTCTTCAAGCGTGAGGGCATGATGCCAGTGCGTGCCGTCATCGGAGAGGGCTATGCTGATAGGCGTGCGCGGGCCTTTCTTGGTGCCGGGGAGCGTCTCGAAGTCGTTGTAGATGAGCACGTGCCGACCATCCCTTAGCGTCACGGCATCGGTGCCGCTCTGGTTGTTGGGCACCTCGGTGAGGGTCACCGGGCTCCACGTGTCACCGCCGTCGGCACTGAAGGAGGTGGCCAACTTGGCATTGTGGGTGCGCATGAGCACTTGCAGCCGACCGTCTTTCAGCCGCAAGATGGAAGGTTGTATGCTGTAGATGGGGCGCGGGCCTTCTCCTTGCTTGTAGACAGGGGCAATCATATCGCAACCCGGTTCCACATCGTCGGTGCGTGCCCTGTTCTCCGCCTCCACCGGTCCCACATATTTCCAACGGCCGGTTTTCAGGTCGAGTATTTCCACATGGAAGCGCCAGCCGTCGTTCTCCGTACTCGACCCGCATACGAGCCGTCCGTCGACAAGTTCGGGCTTGTTCTTCACCGGTCCTATAAATCCCTTGGGTAGAGGTTCCCGGTCGCTCCATGTCCGCCCGCCGTCTCTTGATTTCACGAGCCATCCCGTCCAGTCGGCCACAGTCGCTCCCACTTTGTAGAAAAGCCATAGTTCGCCGTCGGGCATGGTAAACAGCACCGGATTCCAACAGGCTTTGCGCTTCAGACGGGCATTGAAGGGCATGTTCTTGGGCTTGGTGGCGGCGGCCTCCTCCTTGGTTTGGGGGTAGGTGTAATGCCAATGGGCTATCTGCTGTCGGTAGTCTTTCAGCTGTTCGCCCCTCCGCTGCTTGATAGGGCCGGCTGAGGCCGGAGTGGTTTTCTCGTCGATGCCGGCCAGTGCAGCATCGGGAGTGCCCAACTCGTAGACCCCGTCGCCTGCCAGCACGGGAGCCTCCCAACGGTCGGAACCTTTGGGTTTGCGGCTCACCCAGATGCAGACATTCGGATTGCGCTCCCAAGTGCCGCCGAAATAAGCGGCCACGAGGTCGCCGTTTTTCAGTTGCGTGATGGTGGAAGCGTGGGCCTGCGGGAAGCCGGCCGACTCGTAAAGGAATTCGTCTTCCACGATAGCAGGATTCTTTGGCGTGATGTCGCTCTCGAACGTGTAGCTCCCGGACCCTATCTCTTCGGTCTTTCCGTTGGGCAGGTACACCGTGGCCGTGGTGTTGGCGGGTACCTCCACCTGCCATTCCACGCGTTCAAGAGTCTTCTTCCACTTGCTGACCACCCGACCGTAGGGTGTCATGTAGCTTGCATCTACATGGAAACAGTCTTCTATGTCGAATGAGGGCTGCAAGACGATGTGCTTGTAGGCCGTGCTCCCTGGGGCCTGACGAATGCCCGCCAAGTATTGGTAGCACCACGTGAGCAGGTCGCCGAGGAGCATCACGTGGTTGCCCGAATTCATCGCCGGGTCGGCCTTGTCGCCGTTCCAGAGCTCCCAGATGGTGGTGGCTCCGTTCTTGGCCATGTATCCCCACGACGGATAGGTGTTGTTGGTGGCCAGCAGATAGGCCACATCGGCAAAGCCGTTGTCGGACAGTCCACGCAGCAACCAACTGATGCCGATGACACCGCAGGTCACGTGTCCGTCGCCCGTGGTGATGATGTTGGTCACCACGTTCTTCACCACTTCATCTTTGAGGCTGTCGGGCACAATGCCGAAAGCCAGCGGCAGGAGGTTGGCCGTGGCCGTGTTGTTGCCGTAGAATACGCTGTCGGGGTATAGCACGTGGCCGGGGCGGGGCGAAGTGCCGCGCTTGAGCGTGAGAAATTTGCGGTTGAAGGCCGCCGTCATGCGGCTGCGCTGCTCTTTCCAACAGTCTGCCTCGCACTCCATGCCCTGCAGCCGGGCAAACTTTTCCAGCAGTTGGAGCACCCTGATGCCGTAGGCTGTGGAGATAAGTGCGCCGTCGGTCTTGCGTGCGGGGTCTTGGCTGTGGATGAGTTCCGGCTTCTCGGGCGGCACACACCAGTCGCCATACTTGTCTTTGGTGATGATGTCTTCGTGCCGGTATTCGTCAAGTATATGAGTGAACCACTTCTTGATGTAAGGGTAACATTCCGTGATGGGGCGGATGTTGCCGTATTGTTGGTAGAGCATATCGCAGGCAAAGGGGAATACAGCCGGCCATGTCACGTTGTCTTCGTAGTAGTTCCAGAAGGCCGGTGTGACGTTGGAGAGTGCGCCGTCGGAGCGCACACCCTCTGCCAGATCGCCCATCCACTTGCTGTAGAGTCGCTCGTTGTTGAAGAGGAAACTCTCGCCGAGGCAACCCACAGTGCGGTCGCCCAGCCACGGTTGCCGCTCGTTGCGCTGCGGACAGTCCACGGGCATTCCCTTGTAGTTGCCGTAGATGCCCCACCATGCGTTGCGCACCACGGCATTGAGCGTGGTGTCGGAGCATTCGAAGTGGCCCGTGGTCGCCATCTCGTCGCTCACGGTGAAGGCCGTGAAGTCGTCGGGCGTGGCTGTTACCGGTCCGCTCACCTCCACATAGCGGAAGCCGTGGTAGGAGAATGCGGGCTTCCAAAGCCGGCCACCCTCTCTCCCGTTGCACACATAGATGTCTTCCGAGCGCGCGTTGCGCAGGTTGTCGCGGTAGAGTGTGCCGTCGGCATTGAGTTTTTCGGCATAGCGCACACGTATGGTGTCCCCCCTGTTGCCACGCACCTTGACGCCTATCCAACCGGCCATGTTCTGTCCGAAGTCGAGGATGAGAGGTGATGGGTGATGGGTGGCAGGTGTTAATGAAGTGCTTTTGTGATTGCCAAGGGGGGAGAGAATGCGGGGACGGTGCGGATAAGGAGTCTCCACTATGCCCTCGGTGGGTTGCGGGCGCAGCGTGCCATCGGGCACGGCACATCGCCGGGCCTCCTGCCACCGGCTGTCGTCGAAGCCCACGCAGTTCCATCCGGGCATTTCCTTGCGGGCATCATATTCCTCACCGTCGTATTCGTTGTTGGCGCGGATGGGACCATCAACGGTCAGTTTCCACGACGGGTCGGTTGCCCAAACAGCGTGCGAACCGTCTTCGTAGTCGATGCGCACATTGATGCGGCACTTCGGGTAGCCGAAAAAGGGTGTCTTATAGGGCTTCTCCTGCCGCATGGGGAACAGCCGACCGTTGCCCAGCATAATAGCCAAACAGGCTGTATGTGAGGCGTTGAGCGGTTCGGTCACGTCGTAGGTGTTGTAGTAGACAGTCTTGCGATAGTCGCTCGGCACGGGCTGTAGCACATGGTGGCCACCCATGCGGATGCCGTTGACGAAGAATTCATGCACGCCCAGTCCTGCCACGTAGGCCATGGCGCGCTTCACACGCCCTTTCAGCTTGAATTCCTTGCGCAGATAGCGGGCAGCCAGTCGGGTGTACATGCCTTTTCGTTCGCCCGGTTGCAGTTCTTCCAGCCCTATCCAACGACCGCTCCACCGGTTTTCGCCGAGCAGTCCGATGGTAAACCGTTGTACGGCACTCCATTCGGTCTTCCCCCGGTTGGTGGTCACCCGCACCCGCCAGTAAGCCTCGTCGCCACTTTGCAGGGCGCGTCCGCGGTAGTCGATCCATAGTTGGGCGTCGCTTTTCACTTCCCCCGAGTTCCACAAATCGGCTTCTCCCCGTTCCAACAACCGGGGCGTGGAGGCCACCATGATGTGGTAGGCCGTCTGCACCACCTGCCTTTTCTCCGAACTCAGTTGCCATGAGAAGCGGGGCACGGTGGTGCCTAAGCCCAGCGGGTTGGTCATGTTCTCGGTTGTCAAGTGGTTCACAGCCACGTTGGCAGCAAACGAAGCGATGCCCGTCAAGGCGGCACAGAGCATGAACAGCAGGCGTAGTCTTTTCATCTTGTCATTCGTTAAAATCGCGCTTGCGACCGGTCATGCTGCGATCGGCAATCGCCTTTTGGTCTTTGGCGATATAGTTTTTGGTAGCATCTACGGCTATGAGTACACCGTCGCAAACCTGTCCGGGATACGGATTCTGTTGGTTGAAGGTTGTGGGCTTGGAGTCGAACTCGCCGATGAAGGTCAGTTCTCCCGTTGCGGCATCCATCCACCACACGTTTTTCCGGTTGCCTGGAATCTTTTGCAGATCCACTTTCATGGGCACGCTGTTGTAGTTATACACCAGCAAATAGTCGTTGCCGCGGGTCGCGATGAGCCGGTTGTAGCGTGTGCCGTTCTTGCCGGCGATGACGCTTTGGTCGGGCACGCGGTCAAAGTAGGGCAAGGCGAGCATCAGATTCTTCAGGTGCTTCATCTGGTTGTAGCCCGGATCGTTGAGTGCCTGATACCAGTATTTCTCGGCTCCGTCAGTGCCATAGCCCGTGGCGTAGCCCGGCTTGAGCATCTGCATGATGGCATTGTGCCCGTAGGTGTGGCCGCAACTGCCGGCAAACACGCTCCAATAGGCATAGCGGCGCACATCGTGAGCCTGCCAACGGGCCTCATTGGGATCGTGCAGCCCTTTGGGAATGTCCTCATAGCTCGGTTCCGAATCAAGCACGGGCTTCAAGGGACGGTAGGCCCACGTGGAGTCTACATACATCCAGTTGTCTTCCTCGGTGCTATCGGGGATGGGATAATCGGCGTTGCCCATGCGCTGCCCATACTTGCGGTGGCCGCTCTGAAAGGTGTGGAAGTCTATCCACGAGGCTTTGCTCCACCATTTGGCCGATGTGTAGCGGCCCCGGGGGTGGTAGGTCATCACATGGCGGTCGTCTACTGAGCGGATGGATGTGGCCAGAGCTTCCCATATCTCGGGGCGTATGTCGCCTTGAATGTCGCCGCCTATCATCCACACGATGTTGGGACTGTTCTTGTAGCGGTTGCCTAAAAAGCGACCATAGGCCTTGGCTCCGGCCACATCTATCTTCCCCTCCTTCACCAGTGTGCCCCAAATGGGCACCATGGCGATGTAGATGCCGTTCTGCTCGGCCGTGCGGACGATGTAGTCCAAATGATCCCAGTAGCCGTAAACGCCTTTGCGGTCGATGTCTGAGAAGTTCCAACCATCTATGAGCGAGGGCTGACCGTAGATGTTGTAAGAGGGCACGCCGTTCATCGTCTGCACCTGCACCACATTGTAACCGGCCCGTCGGCAGGCTTGTAGATAGTATTGGGCTTCGGAACGGTCAAGCCGTTCGGGCAACAGCCAGCCTGTGTCGCCCAACCAGAAGAAGGGCTGACCGTTGGCAAACTGAAGATAACGGTGGTTGGCAGACACCTGCAACCGACCGTTGTCCCAAGGCTTTTGTGCGCCGGCCGTGAGCGACAAACAGCACAGAAGGGCGAAGATGGAAATGATTTTCTTCATAGCGATGTCTTCTTTGATATTGTTTTTGGAGCGTTGGTTCACTTTCCGATGAGCGTCAGCGTTTGGCCCTTGTGGGTCTTCCTCATCATCATCTTGCCGTTGGCTTTCACCCGCAGCGGTTCTCCGGCGTTGGAACGGATGGCAAGCCGCACCACCCGACCGTCTTTCCAAGCAAGGTGTTCTATCTCGAAAGCCCCTCGGGCCATCAGACCTTTCACTTCCCCCCCGGCTTTCCACGCGTCGGGCAGGGCCGGCAGCAGGTTGATATAGCCCTCATGGCTCTGCACAAGCATCTCGGCTATGCCGGCCGTGCAGCCGAAGTTGCCGTCGATTTGGAACGGTGGGTGGGCATCAAAGAGATTGCGGTAGGTGCCTCCTTTCTTCTTGTCGGTGCCGTAAGCGACGAAGCGGTCATCGGTGAGTGACAATTGGTTGCGAATGAGTTTGTAGGCATGGTTGCCGTCAAACAGCCGGGCCCACAGACACACCTTCCATCCCATTGACCAACCCGTGCTCGGGTCGCCGCGGTGGATGAGCGATGTGCGGGCGGCATCGAAGAGCCGGGGAGTGCCCGAAAGCGTGATTTGGCAACCGGGGTAGAGCCCGTAGAGATGGCTCACATGGCGGTGGGTGTCGTTGGGATCGTCCCAGTCTTCCATCCATTCCTGCAACTGTCCCCACTTGCCAACCTGCATCGGGGGCATAAGTTTAAGCCTTTCGGCATAGTGGGCGGCCAAAGCGGCATCCTCACCAAGCACCTTCGAGGCGGCCATGACCTCACGGAAAAGCTCATTCACGAGCTGTACATCCATCGTCGTTCCGGCTGAAATGGCCACTTTCCCGTCTTTGGATGGATGGCTGTTTTCGGGAGAGACCGATGGCGAGATGACCAGCCAACCGTGCTGCGGTTCCGGAATGAGCATCTGGTCAAGGAACTCCGCCGCCCCCTTCATCACCGGATAGTAGCGTCGCAGGAAGTCTTTGTCCATCGTGTAGAGGTAGTGCTCCCACAAATGGCGGCAGAGCCAGGCCCCGCCGGTCATCCACATGCCACTCTGGGCATGGTCTATGCCTCCCGTGACACGCCAGATGTCGGTGTTGTGATGGAGCACCCAACCGCTTTTGCCATACATCGTGCGAGCTGTTTCGGCCCCCGTCTCGCTCACTTCGCGGATGAGTCGGAACAGCGGTTCGTTGAGTTCGGTGAGTTGGGTGGGCTCCGCCGGCCAGTAGTTCATCTCAAGATTGATGTTGGTGGTGTATTTCGAGTCCCATGCCGGGAAGAGTTTATCGTTCCAGATACCTTGCAGATTGGCCGGTTGTCCGCCGGGCTGCGAACTGCAAATGAGCAGATAACGACCAAATTGGAAGTAAGTGGCCACGAGATAGTTGTCGTCTCGGTCGGCAAAACGGATAATCCGTTCGTCGGTGGGCAGGTCTTTGTATTGGTCTTCACCCAAGTTGAGCGTCACACGGTGCATCAACTGCCGGAATCGGCTGATGTGTTCGGCTTTGCTTTGTGCATAATCGCGAGCCATGGCAGCCCGCAAAATTTGTTCCGAACGGACGGCCTCGTCACCGGAAATGTCCTTATAATTGTTGAAGTTGGTGGCTATCGAGATGTAGAGCACAGCCTCGTCGGCCCCTTTCACCGACACAATTCCGTCTTTGGAGTGGGTCACGGCCCCTTCCCCTTTCCCCTTTGCCACCGCCGCCATGCGTCCCATGAAGCGCACTTTGCCTTTCAGTCCTTCGTGCTTGGAAGTCACGCCAAACAGCGTGGCTTCGTCGCCCTCGCTCTTGATAATAATATCGTCGTGGGGAGTGGTGAAGTAGGCATTGAACGTGATGCAGCCCCGTTGGTCGGCCGTGAAGCGGACGGTGACCACATTGTCGGCCAACGAAGTGATCACCTCGCGCCGATAGGTCACCCCATCTGCCGTCCAACGGGTGATGGCCCGTGCCGAGTCGAGGCTCAATTCGCGGTAATAGTTGGTGTAGTTGCCGATGCCCGGCATGGAGATGTACACGTTGCCGAAAGCCTGGTAGGGCATTCCCCAGTTGGTGGCCGACATCACATCTGAGGTCGCCAAGTCTTGCGCCTTCTTGTATTCGCCCTTCCAAATCAGGTCTTGAATTACGGGAATGGCCTTCAGCGCCTTCGCATTGGCATTGCCGTTGGGCTGTCCGGCCCAGATGGTTTCCTCGTTGAGCTGTATGCGCTCCGTGGCCGGAATACCATATACCATGGCTCCAAGCCTGCCATTGCCAAGTGGCAAAGCATCCGTCCACACCTGTGCAGGTTCCCGATACCATAGTTTATACGGATGTGCTTGCGAAAAAAGACTTGCAAGCATGGCAATAGCCATTAGAAAAGACTTCTTAAGAATCATCATGCGCATGTTTGACAGTTATATCCCATAGACGAACATGCACTGCTTTTGTCGTCAGTGGGTGCAATGATTGCGTGAATCGGTGTACATAAAAAAAGCCGGAGCTGCTGCGGCTCCGACTTCATTCGATTATTTAGCGGTTATGGTTGCGCGTGGGAAAACGTGACATTCCAATATCCCTCATTCTCACGACTGCCATCAGCTTCCACTTTCTCTTCCGTTGCATCGGGCAAGTTGCAGAAGAAGTCGATGCCGGTGCGTCTCTCCAATTCCTTGATAGTGATGTATTCAGGTTGACTCTTATTCTTATGAGGAGACCAAATGCCCAATGCATGGTAGGTGTCATTGGCTTTATCGTATGCTAATAGAGCCATGTAAAAGAAATCCGGTATTATCAGTCCTGAACTTGTGTATCCTTGTATGTGTTTGTCATCAATGGTGGCAGCTTTTACTACATATAAGGTATCACATTTGGGTGCGTAGTTTTTACGCACAGCAGTTTCAAGTTTGCTCCATATACCTCCGTTGTGCCCTTGGTCTTGTGGCTGCATATTACTCAAATAGAACGTTTGATTGTTTTGTTCTACCGAACAGACACGATCTTCTGATGGGCAAAGATGTCCTCGTGAATAGCCACTTCCTTTATAATCGTTTAATGTGCTTCGGTGAGCAGGATTCGTAATCATTGGATCTTCCTTGAAGTCATCTTTGCGTTTTGTATGCTTCTCCATATTTTTCGCATAGAGCTGATAGCATGTCCAGCGATTGGCCCTTTTGAACCCATCCCATTCCAAGGAGAAGTTTACCCCATATCCGTCTTTTGTTTTATGGGTAATCTCATACGTTGCCTCGCGCCCTTGAATAAAGCGTGGGAACTCCAATCTCCAACCTTCGGGATTCTTCTTTAAGTCTTCTTTGGTATTCTTGTTCTTATTCTCTTCGTCGGGAGTTTCACCTTCTTGTTCAAAGAATACCACCTCCTCGATTTGCGAATAGAGGTAGTCCACCGGTTCGGCATCGTGGACATAGACCTTGATGCCAAGCGGCTCTTGCTGCCCGCCGGGGCCGAACACGATGCGGGCACTGTCTATCTGATCCTTGACAAAGGTCACCTCCAAGCCCGTCTTGAGTTTGATGATTTTAGGCTTCTTGTCGTTTTGTGCGCTTATGCCCAGCGCAAAGACCAGGCAAAGCAGTGAAAATAGATATTTTTTCATGATTATTCGCTTCATTCCTATTGATGGTTATACATGTTTCTTGTCTATTGTCAGTTGTTGTTTATTTGTCAGTTGATAACCATTTTCTTACCATTGACGATGTATATTCCCTTGGGCAAACCGGCTGTTCCGATACTAACAAACTGCCCATTGAGATTGTAGACGCGGGCATTGGCCGATGCTGCCGGGCGGTCGGTAGTGATATTGTCGATGGCTGTGGCCTCACCTACGATAGCTACCTTGACATTTTCTGCCGTAGCAGGCACGATGAAATAAGCCTGCATACCTTTCAATTTGTTGGCATCGGGCGATGTCTGGGTGTCTGGGCGGAAGAGCATGTAGTCTTCGCCGAGGAGACACTCGGTCTTGTCGGTCTTCAACGTATAAGGACTGTAAGTGCCCACATAGCTGTAACCCTCGTGTGTGATTTTCTGTGCTTCGGCCTTGGAGAGCGTCACATCCTTACAGACGGGGCTCTCCATAGCTGTGGCCGGCTTGAACAGATAGGGCACACCCGGTTCCACAGATGCGGCTTCCACAAACTTCATTGTCTGTCCGTCCACGTTGTCGTATTTGCGCAGCTTGCCCCCTTCGAAGGTTGTGGTGAAAGGCAGGGTGAGTGTGTTCCATTTGTCGGGAGAGAATGTGCGGTGCAGGCGCACAGTGGCGTGGGGAATGTCAGCCGTCGGAGAAGTGAAGTCTCGGGCTTCGTCTATCACATAGACGAGCGGACGGAAGTCTCGGGCCTCCACATTGTGAGCCTTCGTCTTCTCCACCTTATTGTATATAGGGCGCAATTCGATGCCCGCTGCCGTGGGATAAACGATGGCCGAGAGGTCTACAATAGCCCCTTCGTAGGGCTGCTGATAGAACGAGTTACCGTCGAGACCGTAGGCATTGTTCAGCATATAGGTCTGTCCGTTTGCCTCGAGCTTGCCATTTTTCATGGTCAGGTCTTTCATTGTGACCCAGTCGCCAAGATGAGTGACATGCTCACCGGCTTTCATGACAGCAGGCTCCACATCAGACTCCTGTACCGGGGCAGCCATCACGAGGAAAGCCGTGTGTGTGTCGGCCACAGCTTGCAGGGTGGTCATACCGTTTTGGGTCATTTTCTTGCCGACGATGTAGCCTGCAACGTGCTGGTTGTATGCCATAGCAGGCTTAGCCTTGACACCAGAGAAGCAAACCGTGCAATCCTTGTCGCGGATGAAAGCCTCGTCATTGCCGGCAAAGAGCACACGGGCATTGTCGGCATCGGCAATGTAAAGTGTTACGAGTGTTCCATCTGTAGCGGATCTCAAAGCGGCAAGCCCGTTCACCTTTTGAGTGGGTTTGGGCGTTTCGCCATTCATGATGTAGGTAGCTGTTGCTACATCGCTTGCCATGCCATTAGCATATGCTATAGCTTTGAGTGTCGTGTTTTTATCCACTGTGATAGCAGTGCCGTAGAGATGGCTGCTTGTTGTGGGAGTCTCGCCGTTGGTGGTATAGTAGATTGATGCACCGGTCGTTGTTGTAGCGATGCTCACTGATTGTGGCGAGGTGTAAGTACCTCCGGCTGGCGTGAATGTTGGTGTAGCCGGCTTGGTTACCACGGGAGGTTCACCCGATGTGGTGTATTCTACGGTAATCTTCTTGATGTAAATGGCTTTGCTGCTCTTTTGAGTGTATGATAGTACGATTGCGCCTGCGGCAGAACCTGTGAAAGAGGCTTCGGTAGAGGCTTTGGTCAGGTTGTATGTCTGTCCAAAGGCAACTTCGCCAACGGTGACATTGAGCGTAGCATTGATACCATTTGCTCCGCTTGTTTCCACTTTGATGGAGGATATGGTACCTTGGATGCCAGTTGTAGATAGTGTCATTGTCTTAGCAGGATTGTTGCTACTGCCAAACTGTTGTCCTTTCTGGCTTTTACTGTCATAACCGAAAAATTTTCCATCAGTTTTGAGCGTCCAGCTGACTTCCCCCAATGATTGTGTGCCATTTCCGCTAAACACCTTTTGTTTGAATTCATACGTGTAGGTATTGGCCCGCACGGTGGTTGCCAAAACTGCGAGCAGAATTGGCATGGTTAGTCGCAATAGATAATTCATTGTGTTGTTGTTTATATTTAAGTTTGTTATAACTCTTGAGTTGGGGGTGATTGCCTAAGTTCGATAACGCCACAAATGTACTCAATTTTTCCGATAAAGCAAATGGAAAAGCCGATTTTTTTCTGTTTTTTATTCGCATGATAGTCATTTATACAGTCAAAATAATGCTGTTTGTTGGGAAAAATCAACAAATAGCTGTTTATCGAAATAGAAATTGAAAGCGGATGACAGTGCACACAACTTCTAATGCGCATTTCCCCGTAGACAGAAAGGTGGCATTCAGCAGTTTTCAGCACCATTTACTATAAATCTGAAAGTACAGTTTGAAAACTCCAAAAAACCTTTTGAAAGTTTTCGCCTTACTTGACATAAAAATCACCTCCAAAAGTATAGTGCCCTGCTCCAGCCGCAACAAAATGTCAAAACAGACGAAAAAAGACACCCGAACGGGCACACTCACATCCTCAAAGGGCCACACTCAACTTGCGATTCAGGCCCATCTACAACCCTGCGGAGCCTCTTTCACATCCCGATTCGGCCTCCGCAAACACCTCTGCCGGCAACATCCACGAAAAAAGGGAGCACACGCGTACTCCCCTTGCCACAGCAAAGATACGATGGAAAATGGCCGAATGCAAATCAGGTGTGATATTATTTGACAACTTCTGCAGGTGTCCCTAAAAACCAACACCTTGCCACACTCCGGCTCCCCACTCCACCACAGAAAGAGATATTTCCGCTCCCGATTCGAGAAACAAGGGCCGATTTTTGTGGAAGTATCAAAAAGTGGTGTCGAAAAATCAAAAAACAAGTGGTTCGTCTTCTTTCAGAAGATATATTTGTGAGATAAACTACGATCTATTAAACCACAATCACTAATAACTAAAAACAATGCAGTATGAAAGACATTTGCAGAAAGAAATGGCCTGCCTTGTGCAGGCTATCGTTGATGACAACGGTATTCTTTGTATTTTCTGTCATCGGGGCCCATGCGCAATCGGTCGTTACGGGAAGTGTGAAAGACGGCAGCGGCGAACCGATCATCGGTGCCACCATCATGGAGAAGGGCACCTCCAATGGCGGAGTGACCGACCTTGACGGCAACTTCTCCATCAAGGTGGGCGACCATGCAACGCTTGTCGTCTCCTACGTGGGATATGAACGGCAGGAGGTGCCGGTGACCGGCAAATCTACGGTCAATATCGTTTTGACAGAAAGTGACAGAACCATTGATGAAGTGGTGGTGGTCGGTTATGGAGCAATAGCCAAACGCTCGGTTTCCACGGCCATCTCTACGGTCAAAGGTGACAGGATAGCCGGCATGCCCACATCCAATGTGGCCCAGAGCCTCGTAGGCATGTCGTCGGGCATCACGTTGCAACAGGTCAACGGTGAGCCCGGAGCGGCCCCTGCCATCCGCATCCGCGGAGCGGGTTCCATCAATAGCGGCAACGACCCCTTGTATGTCATCGACGGCTATCCCACGACAGACAGCGAACTGTTTAACAGCATCAGTCCTACCGATATAGATGACATACAGATATTGAAAGATGCGGCATCATCGGCCATCTATGGTTCCAAGGCCGGAAACGGGGTCATCATAGTGACCACGAAAAGCGGACGGACGGGCAAGTCAAGGGTTTCTTTCTCCACCCAGATAGGAGTCAATCAGGTGCAACGCTATGTAGATGTCTTGGACTCCAAGGACTATCTTGACATGATCATCGAGGCCCGCACCAACAATGGCACCATCGGCAACTTCCCGGGATTGCTCAAACTCCGGGAGAGTGGTGACTATGCCAATACCAACTGGCAAGACGAGATATTCAGAAATGCCCTGAACTATCGGGCTAATGCCAATGTGACGGGGGGCAACGAGAATGTGACCTACCACTTTTCGGTCAACTACCAGAACGAAGACGGCATCTTGCTAAACTCCTATTATAGAAAGGTGAACGTGAAAGGGGGCTTCGATGCCAGACTGAACAAGTATGTTAAAATAGGTGTCGGATTCTCACCCACCTACACCAAGAAGCGGGCACAGCAGCCGGCAGGCGGCGGCACTGAAGACGTGACGGGCGTTATAGCCGAGGCACTGTCCTATCCACCCATTCTGCCTGTATGGCAGCCCAATGGTGACTACACGCAAATAGCGCAGCACTACACGCACTATGGGCTCAACAACCAGTTGAGAAATCCCGTTGCCAACCTTTTGGAGAACAGTAATGACTCGTGGAGCATCAGGACGCTCACCAATGCCTATATAGAGATAAAGCCTCTCAAGAGTCTGACGGTGCGGTCCTCCGTGGACTTGTCAACCAATTCCACGAAACTCGACTACTACCAATCGGCCTGTCTGTTGGGAGCTAACGAGACCGGCAACAAGTCTACACCCAATCTTTCGGCCATAGATGCCTATCGCGCCTCCGGATTCGGCTACAACACCTATTGGTCTACCACGGCCACCTATGACCGCATGTTTGGCGAAAAGCATCATCTGAATGCTGTCTTGGGCTATGACTTCGAATATAACAGCGACTTCAGCGTGAGACAAGACGACCGTACGGATGCAGACAACCCCGTGGCCTACAAGAACACGAGCATCACCAACGTGATGGGGGCCAACCTGTGGACAGGCTCTTCGAGAAACACAAAATATGCTTTCGATGCACTATTCGGGCGTGTCATTTACGACTACGACAGCAAATATGTCGTGTCGGGCTCGTTGCGTCGCGACCGCTCCAGCAAGTTCGGGCCCGACAACAGGTCGGGACTGTTCTATTCCGGTTCGTTGGCTTGGAACATCACCGAAGAACCGTGGATGAAACGGCTCTCATGGCTGACCATCGCCAAGGTGCGCACCAGCTACGGTGTGACGGGCAATGACCAGATAGGCACCAACTATGCATGGATATCCACCATCAACACCAACCACAATGTCGTGTTTGGCAACGTCTCCTTTCCCGCCTATTACCCTAACGGATATTCCAACAGGGAACTGGGATGGGAGAAAAACAAGCAAGTGGACTTGGGGATAGATCTCGCCTTCTTTAACCGTATCAATCTCACCGTAGACATGTACAGGCGTACGAGTGATATCGTGATGCCGGCCAACATACCCGATTTCAACGGTATTGCGGGAAGTGTGTATATGAATTCCGGAGAGGTGGAGAACAAAGGTATCGAAGTGCAGCTTAATGCCAAGGTGCTCCAAGGCACATTCAACTGGGAGACGACTTTCAACTGGTCGCTCAACAAAAACAAGATACTCTCCCTGGCCAACAACCAGAAACAGCTCGCCAACGGCAAGGCAGGCACCAAGTGGGCCGATGTCATTCGCAATTATGTGGGCCGCCCCATGGGTGACATGTATATGCTGAAGGTCATTGGGACTTTCAATACAGAGGCAGATCTACAGAAATATGCCAAGAAAGGAGCCGAGGCTTTAGGCGACCTGATATTTGAAGATGTCAATGGCGACAAGGTCATCGACACCAACGACTATCAGTGTGTGGGCAACTATCAGCCCGATTTCACCTACGGATGGACCAACAAACTGGGATATAAGAACTTTGACTTGGCAGTCACGATTGACGGACAGGTGGGCGGAAAGGTGATCTATGCTGCGGCCAGAGCATTCACGCTGAACCGCTACGACGATAATGTGCTGGCAGAGTCGGGGCTCAATCGCTGGAGATCGGCAGAACAACCGGGTAACGGATTCTCCCACAAGGCCGGTACCAACAATCTGGGGGCAAACATCAGTCCTTCCACCCGCTATCTCTACAATGCCGATTTCTTGCGCATCCGCAATATCGCGTTGGGCTATACCATGCCACGAAAATTGTGCAGCAAGATAGGTGTAGAGAGTGTAAGATTCAGCATGAATGTGCAGAATCTGTGGACTTTCGACAGCTATCCCGGCTATTCGGTAGAGGCCAACTACAAAGGTAATTCGGCTACCAACAATGGGGTGGATTTCGGCGGATATCCTATCTCAAGGGTTATCACTTTCGGAGTAAACTTAAATTTCTAAAAGAAAGGGCATGATGATGAAAAAGATAAAAGACATTCTGTTGTATTCCGTAATGGCAGTAGCATTAACAAACACTGTGGGGTGCAGCAACAGTTTCTTTGACAGGTATCCTTCCGACTCCATGCAGATGGAGACCTATATGAAGAACGAGAGCGAGGTGCAGACCATCCTGCTGGATGTGTATTATTATTTGCAGACCGTGAGCCAGAATGTTGTCTATGTCAACAGTCTGTGTACGGACGAGGCGTATGATTATAAAATCAACAATGCCACCGACTTCATCAATATGAACGAAAGCACGTGGGATGCTACATTGGGCATCACCGCTTCGATATGGAGCGACTGCTATAAAATGATTAACCGTTGTAACAATGTCATAGAAAAGGCAGGCAATGTGAGCAGTGCCAATAAGGCGCGATTTGAAGGAGAAGCCTGCTTTTTCAGGGCCTATGCTTATTTTACATTGGTGCGTCTGTTCGGCCCCGTACCGTTGACAACAACTGTTATTGACGACTATTCCACACTCTATGGTTATGAACGGAGCGGAGTCGATGAGGTGTATAAGCAGATAAATGCCGATCTGGCTACGGCCATTGCCAACCTGCCTGACAGCTATGAAGCGGGCACCTCGTCAGGGCGCGCCACCCGGTTGGCTGCCTATACAATGCAAGCTGAGGTGGACATGACCCGCAACGACTTCGTGTCGGCCAAGAAATCCTTGCAACAGGTCATCAATTATGCTAATGCCAATACCGGGAAACTGGGACTACAGGCTTCGATAGCGGACATCTACGGTTCAGACAAACCGATGAATAAAGAAATCATTCTCGCCGCACAGTTTAACAATGGAGCTACGGTAGTGGCCAACGACTTGATGAAACGAAGCATTCCAAATGTGAGTCCCGGCACACAACCCAGCTACACCTATGCTGATGGTACAAAGTCTACCATCTCTTGTTCACAGGGAACAAGTTGCCTGTTGATGACTTGGGAGTTGTATAATCTCCTCCGCAGCTATCCTAATGACAAGCGTTACAAGGAGATGACGTATGACGGAATATACGACACCCGCCAATCCATTTCGAAGCAAACAGCCGAGGTAAAGGTCAATGCCAACGGATATGCTTACTTACCGACAACATTGAAGTATTATGACTTTGGCAATCAAGGGCTGACTAAGTGCGCCAGTGGATGCGACAACATCATATACAGATATGCCGATGTACTCCTGATGTATGCGGAATGCCTCAATGAGGCCGGGGCTACGGCCGAGGCTGCTTCGTGGCTGAACTTGGTGAGGACGCGTGCAGGCCTTGACAACACGACTGCTGCGACCAAGAACGAAATGGCTAAAGCCATTGAAGACGAACGACTGCAGGAACTTTGTTTTGAAGGACACCGATGGTATGACTTGGTTCGCACCGGAAGATTGAACGAGGTGATGGTCGCTCATTTCAATCACCGCACTCCGGGGTTGTCGGCAACGCTTCAGGCCAATGATAACGGAATGGTGGTGAAAGATTGCAACAGCACACAGGGCACTCCCCTGAAATGGAAATTTGCCGATGGCAAGACAGCACCACTCTTTGCCATTCCGTATAGTCAAACCCAACTGATGAAAGGGTGGAAGCAGAATGAAGGCTATTGAGGGAGCTTGTCAGGGAAAAGACCGAAATTCCCACAGTAAAAGGAAAATAAGAACCGTAGGACTTCATCAAATCTGAAGTCAGGAAAACAAAGAAGAGGAGCTCAAGGGAAAGAATACAATCGTATCCTTTGCCCCCTTGACTCCTCTTTACTCTTTCGTCTTTCGTTTATTCTCCATCCAACGGCCAGTTGGGAGAAGGATGCCTGATGGCTTTCATTTCCTTGTCGAACTCTTTCACCATTTCGGGATATTGGTCCGCCAGATTATGCCGTTCCTCCATATCCTCCTTGATGTTATACAGCTCTAAAGGAGCACCTCTCTTGGTTGTGACACATTTCCAGTCACCTTTACGGGCCGCCCTCTGTACCCCGGGAAACTCCCAATAGAGCAACCGATGATCGGTATCCAGTTGCTTGCCATAAAAAAGAGGCAGGATATTTATGCCGTTGAGGTGTTGTGGCAGATGCTTGGTGCTGCCGGTGAGTGCTGCAAACGTGGGCATCATGTCGGGAAAGTAGATGATGTTTTCAAGCGTCCGGACAGGTATCTTGCCCGGTTGGTTGACAATCAGCGGCACGCGGATGCCCCCCTCATAAAGCAGACCTTTACGTCCACGGAAGACGCCATTGCACTTGAGCAGTTTTAGCGGGGCTTGTACGGCTGCACCGTTGTCGGAAGCGAAGACCACGAGCGTGTTTTTCCTGAGCTTCAGTCTTTCCAGTTCTTTCATCAGTCGTCCGATGGCCGCATCCATGTGAGTGATAAGGGCTGCATAGCGCTTGGTATTCATGTCCCAGTTCTCGCCGTCATACCACGAAGTGTCATCGATGATGTAGGGCTCATGAGGCGCATCGTAGGCCAAGTAGAGGAAGAACGGTCTGTCTTTGTTTTTACGGATGAAATTGATCGCGTCTTCGGTAGAAAGGTCCGTGTTGTGCATGACATGCTTGTCATGGGCGTTTGCCTCAATGTTGATGAGTTTGTCGTTATCAAATCTCCAATAAGGATAATAGTAAGGATCGTTGGAAAAGATGGTACTGATAAGCCACCCGTGGAACTCATCAAAGCCGCGGTTGAGTGGAGTGGCTTCAGGATTGAAGCCGTCAAGATGCCACTTGTTGACGAGACAAGTCTTGTAACCGGCACTTCTGAGTACGGTGGCGATGGTTGTGTCGGTAGGCAGGAGATTCATTCTTCGGATATAAGACACGCTGCCATCAGGACTTACCTTCTTTCCTTTGATACCTCCTGCCTTGCAGAAGTTGTCACGAATGGTGGTGTTTCCCGTGTTTTTGCCTGTCAGCAGTGAGCATCTGGACGGTGAACTGATGGCCGAGCCGGCATAGCATTGTGTGAATGTCGTGCCGGTTTTGGATAGGTTGTCAATGTTCGGTGTTTTGACAAAATGGCTGCCAAAACAAGAGATGTCACCATAACCAAGGTCATCGGCAAGGATGAATACGATGTTCGGTCTTTCAGGTGTTGCTTTACTTTGTCCGTTTGCATTCAACACCATTTGGGGTAGGAGTCCGGCTAAAGGGAGCAGTCCTACACCACGGAAGTAGATTTGTTTCTCCATGTGTATGTAGTTGTTTAAATGATCGGCCCGATTTTTGCACGGGCAACTCCGGCAATAAGCATCATTACTATCGCAAATATAGTGATAATAATGGATAACGCCAAGTTTTTAGTGGAGAAGTGTATGTCTCACTTCAACCGACATGTAGACTCATTGCCGGATCTAATAGAAGCAGGAACTTCCTTGTTGGTCAACGTTCAAGTCCCGTCTCCATCATCCGGCGCGGTTCGATGGTGACCTTAGTCTCATCTATCATGGTGCGGTCGAGACCGAAAACGCGGGCAAAGAAGTCGTAATTGGCCTGTCGCTTGTTGGGGCCATAGTCGTGTCGCTCAGCAGGAAGGTGTACGTTTTCCACCTTATCTTGGGCCCCATAGAAGCCGTAGATGCGGCGGAGGTAGGGATATTCGAGCGTGGGCACAGAGGCAGTCCAGTCGCCTCCGTCGCTCACTATCTGTAAGGGACGGGGCGCAAACATGGCAATGAGCTCGGGATTGCACGTGCCTCCGCCCGCCAGATGGATGGGCCGGCCGCTCTCGCAGGGACAACCGCCGTCGAAATGGCTGGCCAGATTGACGGTGGGGGCAGCTGCCGTGATGCGGTCGTCAAGCACGGTGAGCAGAATGGTATGGCTGCCACCGCCGCTACCACCATTGGCACCGATACGCGACCGGTCGATGTCGTGTCGGTGGTTCCACAGATAGTCAAGCAGTTTGAGGGCACAGGCCGCTTGGTAGACATGGGCCCGGTCGGTGCGATGGGCCTCACGCCCCACTTCCTGCTCGCTTTCGCCATAACCGTAGAGGTCAAAATCCACACAAACGGCTCCCATCCGCGCCAATGTGGCGAGCCGTTTCTGCTCGTCAGGGCGCGTGCGCGTCTCCCAATGGCCGTCGGGGCAGATGATGAGGGGATATTTCCTCACATTCTTCCACCGCCGTTTCGTCTCTTTCGAGGGGGCAGGCGCATAGATGGTTCCAAACACGTGCTGCCCGGGGGTCAGTTCGATGCAGATGTTCTGCATGGTGTAACCGTCGTGCTTTCTCACTTTGGAGAACACGGGACGAGTGTTCACACAGGAGTCGAGGAAAGCATCGATGCCGAGCCGCATCCGCACTTCGCGCCGCAGACTGTCGCGGCGAGCCTCCCAAGCCGTGCGGTCGGCATAGAGCGTGGAAAGATAGTTGAGCATCTTCGCGCCCTCCTCTGTGTGGCGGCGGGGATATTCGTAGGGTTTGATCTTATAGCTACCGTCGGGCTGTCTCCACCATTTAAAGTCGAAATAGGCACAGATGTTCGACAGCGTTTCCTCCAGCGAGTACGGCCGCACACGGAAGTCGGCGTAGGGCAAGCGTAGCCCTGCCGTGTCTACATTGTATTTCAACCGAACATTCCAACGCCGGGCCACGTCGCCCATCATGTCGTGCAGACTACGGGTATAGTGGCCCGCGTAGTCATTCTGTGCGAATGTTGCACTCCAGCTGCAAATGGCGCAGAGCGCAGAAAGAATCAATCGTTTCATTGTCAAGATGTAAGTTTTGTCTGTCAGGGGCGGTGATGTCGAGGAGGAAACGTCCGTTTTCGATCCTCCATGCCACACTCACCCGTTTGCCATTGACTGTTGTGCTGCCTTTGGCCCATGTCAGGTCGCCCACGGGATGGGGCGAGACGGTGACCTGCCGGCCGCTCACACGAATGCCTACGAGCCACGGCACAAGCAGATTGTTGATGTGTGCCATCATGAAATGGTTTTGTGAAGCTCCCAACTCGGGATTCCATTGTTCTGCGAGCGTTGTCATACCCTGCTTGAGTTGGAAGCCGTAGCCCGGCATCTCATCGTGGTTGAGCATCCGGTAGAGCAGTTCGCCCTGTCCTTCCTGCACCAACACATTAAAGAGATAGCGCGTGCCGATGTCACCGGTGGTCAGTCGGGTACCGTGGGTGTGAATGTCATCAACAAGATGTTGCATCACCCGGTCTTTCACCTCCAACGGTACGATACCCAATTCCAACGGAATGGCATTGGAGCATTGGCTTCCCGAACCGTAGGAAGCCGTCTCGGGATGGAAGAACTCTTTCTGAAAGGCAAGCATGATGCGCTCGGCGATGACTCCATACATGATGGCCTCGTCGGCCCTACCGGCTATCAAAGCAGCCTCCTGCACCAGACTGACCCACCGATAGTAGTGGGCCGTGGCCACAAGTGCCACGGGGGTGTTTTTCGAAAAGCCCGCCTTGCCGGGGCCGTAGTCGTACCAATCGCCGAGCCCCATGCGGAGCACGTAGGCAGAGTCGCGCGAATGAAGATAGTCCACATAGCGGCGCATGGCCGGATAGTATCGTCTCACGAGCGAGGAGTCGCCGTAGTGGCGCATGTAGAGGAACGGCAGGGCCACCAAGGCACCGCCCCATTCGGGCGATTCCTGAAAAGGCTTGGCCCACGAACCTTCAAACCTGATATACTCAGGGGCTATCTCGGGCATCGACCCGTCGGCATGTTGGGCATCTGCAAGTTGCTGCATGGTTTGCTCGATCATGGCCCGGCAGTCGTAGTTGTAGACAAGTCCTTCACCGTTGATCCAGTCCTGTTCGAGCCATCCGAGTTTCTCGCGATGCGGACAGTCGGTCCACACGTGTTGCCAGTTGCTCCGGATGGCCCGGTCGATGAGCCGGTAGGTGTCATTGAACAGCCGGTTGCTGCATTCGAAGTCGCCCGTCTTAGGTGCCGAGTTGTAGATGAAGCACGATTGCAGGCACTCCAACACGGGCAGTCCTTCGGGATTGTCGTCACCCGTCATCACCGCCCCCTCCACCTCTATGTAGCGGAATCCGTAGTAGGTGAAGCACGAATGCCACGTTTCGGCTGCCTCCCGGGAGCCCCGGAGCGTGTAGGTGAGATAGTAGGGCCGGCCCGTCTGCTTTTGGTTCACGTGCCCGTCGGGCGTAAGAGACTCCCCAACGATGAGTTTCACCGACTGCCCCCGCCGTCCACGGACGGTGATTTCGGGAAAGCCGGCAAGGTTTTGACCCATGTCAAACACCATCTCCCGAAGCCTCCGGGCCACGGGATAGCGTTCCATGATTTTTACCGGGGCAGCTATCTGGGGGCGGAGTGTGCCGAGCGGAGGCCGGAGAGCGAGTGCAGCCTTGGGGGCTGGAGGTGTATCTTCCTTGCGGGCATCATAATCTTCTCCGCCATAGATGCTATTGTAGACGACCGGACTTTCCACCCACTTCCATTCCTCCGACCGACTTTCTATTGTCTCCCGACTACCGTCGTTGTAGACGATGGCGAGATGGAACAACAGTTTGAGCGGGCCGTAGTTGCTTTTCAGTTTGTGGTAGCGCAGCCCCTGCTCGTAGTAAAAACTGTTGCCAAGCATCACGGCTATGGTGTTGTCGCCGGCCTGCGAAGCCTTTTTCCCCTTCGTAGCCGGCTTTTTGTTTGCTTCCGCAGCGTGTTGTAAGACACCCGTGAGGTCTATTGTGTTGTAGAACACGGTCTTGTCGTAATCGCTCCACGCCGGTGCCAAGATGTCGTCGCCCACTTTCCGGCCGTTCACATACAGTTCGTAGGTCCCCAATCCACAGATATTGAGCTTCGCTTCCCGGATAGGTTTGCCGCACCTGACAGTCCTCATCAGCACAATACTCCGCCCCGCCAACGAGTCGTGAGCATTGGCCGTGGCCCCAATCCACTGCGCATTGCCGAAATCAGGATGTGCCCGAGCGACGGTTGTCAGCATCGCCAACGACAGCAGTGTAACCAATGTGCGACACCTCAATAGCTGCTTTGTAATATTATATAATGTAAATGTTCTCATCTCTCTATAATTCTATTCTTACTCTTCCCATATCTTTGCGATTAGCTTTCAGTTTGCCGTCTACATAAACGCTCAGGCCTTTACCGGCATGATAGCGCGAGCCGTAGCGGTCCCACACGATGGAGAGGTCATGACCGTGGTAGCGCACCTTGTCAAGACAGAAGTAATCCCACTTGCCGGCAGGCAACAGCGGATTGACGACAAGGCTATTCCCCGCACTCGGACGGAGCCCGCAGAGGCCTGTGATAATCAGATCGTTGAAAGTGCTGTGATTGTAATAGCGGCTGCGTTCTTGATCTCCTTTGAGCCAATAGCCCGTGGTCTCGTCGAGATATTCGCCGATGTAGGGTTTTCCCCGGTGGTTCTGGCTCTGCACATACTTCTCCAGTTCGGCGAAATAGAGGCTGTCGCCTACCACCGGACGGCTGTAATCATTGAGGTAGTTGGCCAAGGCCGTGAGTGTCTGGGCCGTGGCGAAAGGCCACACAGCACCATCCCATTCGCATTTTCCCACACCGTGGGTACGGAACTGCGGATGGCGACGCTCGGCGGTAGTCTGTCCGTAGGGAGCGGAAAAACCTTGTGGGTCGACGCATTGCCGCCATGCCTGTGCATATTTGGCGTTGTCGGAAGGCAGATTGAAGTACCACGGAATGAAGCCGACAGCCTCACGCACATTGGCGAAGGAATCTTTCTTCAGCACCTCGAAAAAGTTGTGGCGGTCGTTCCATAAGTAGTTTTCCACCAAAGTCTTCAGCGTATCGGCCTTGGTGTTATAAATCTTGGCTGTTGTCATGTCCCCCGCAAGGGTGGCAATGGCTGCGATGGCGCGCGCATTGCCATACATGTAGCTGTTGATGCTCGGCCGCTCATTCTTCTCCTTGCGCCCCCCGCTGATGGTTTCTTCCATCGCATCACGCACGTCATACTGCCAATAAAGAGCCGCAGAGGGGCATTTGTGGGCTGCGAGGCCTTCCATTCCTTTCTGTGACGGGAAAGGACGGGCGATGCCCTTATGCCCATCCCACCTTGCATATTCTTTCTCCAAATCGGGCAAAAGTGCCACGGCCGGCTCCTTACGACCGTCCACGAGATAGCGGGCCCATAGGGCTGCGGGTGTCCACGAACTGTAGAAGTCGAGCTTCCGCATCGCTTCGCCGTCGTTGCCGTGATACCACGTGTTGACTATCTGATCAAGATAGACGGGATTGCGTAGCCACCGGCTTTCGTAGATGTGGTGGCCGAGGGCGGAAGAGATGAGATTATACTTGTCGGCATAGCTGCGCGGCACCAGAAACTCGGTCATGGCATAACCCACATCGGTGAGTTTGATATGCTTGCGGAGCGTCCACCAGCGGTAGTAATACATCTGTTCGAAGTCTTGCTGCGGACATTCGAAGAGCGGAATGTTTTCTTGCATCCACTCCCAAGCGTGTGCGTTGGGAATGGCCTGCACGACATTCTCATCCTCCATCGCGTTGAAATAGTCCACATAATGCCTGTAATCAGCCGAACGGAGGAAAGCCGCCCCGCTGTCGGCATCGCGGGAAACGGTCTTGAAATGGGCTATGCGGTAGACAGCCAACGTGTCCGTGTTTCCTGCCCCGGGCAGCGTGTCGTCCCGGTCGGCCGGTGTGTCGATGTCGGGCAGCGTGCGTGCGGCTCCCGTCCGGAACATCACGCGCTCTATGCTGTGTACAGGGGCAAAGAAGACGCGCTTCACCACCTGCTTGCCATCAACGAAGAGTGTTATCATGCGGTCGGCCACAGACAGTTCGGCATCGATGTGATAGGTGCGGTCGGGCTCATATTTGAGAAACGTGCCATAGCGCGCACCGCTCTTGCAGCGCGCCGTACCGTCGGCTGTGAACTCCAGACGCGAGCAGGCCAAGCCGTTTTCGTCGAGAAACTCTATCTGCAACAACCCGTTGTGGTTTTGCGCCGCCTGTATGTCGAAACTCACACGGAGCTCGGATGTGGCCGGAATCTTGCGCTCCACCCGGGCATAGTCGAACGGATCTTTGTCCGACAGCACCAGCCACTCGCCATCGAGCGACACCCGTGCCAGAAGCGGCGAATAGATGTTCCACGCCGTGAGCTTGGACAGTCGGGCTACGCAAGAGAAGTCATCGTCGGCCTGTGCATGAGCCTCTGTGGTCACGGGAACGGGCACGCGGGCCACCCACATATCCTCTTTGTTCATGCTGTAGGCCACCCACAAATCTCCGTCGGCAGGCTGCCCGTTGCCTTCTGAGATGCCTCGCACATATTGCGGGCCGTAGCTCTTGTAGTTGCCGCCATACCGCATGGGGGGCACTTCTCCGTTGACGAGATTGAGCGTGGTGTATTCCAGCCCGTCACGGGAGAGACTGATGGCCAGCGGCCAGCGAAACTCCGAGGGATTGTAGACCGTGGCATACATGCCGTCGCCCAACCGCTGTCCCCATATCTTGGCATTGCTGTTGACAAATCCCCGGGCGCGGTTGACGGGCCGGCTCCACGTTCGTCCCCCATCAGCCGAAATGCTCGTCAGCGCATGCTTCCACAGGCCCACGAGTCGGCCGTCGGGCAGCGTATAGTCGTTGTAGGCCCTGTAAGGCTCCTTGAGCGGAAGGAGGGCATCACCACGGTCGGCTTCCTCCACCCACCCCATCAGTATGCGCGGATTGGAGAGCATCTCCTCGCAGGCCCGGCGCAGCCATTTGTCCCCTCTCCTCCAGTTGGGAAAGTCGGTGTTTGCGGCATTGAAGCCGTGGTTGTAGTAGATGAAGTAGATGGGACCGAACGAACCGTCGCCCTTGATTTCGCGGATGACGCGTCCGATGCCGTTGCCATCGTTATTGTGGTCTTTCTTATTGAGGCACACGCCATACGTCCCGAGAGCAAAGAGCCGACCGGCTTTTGACACATAGAAGCCCTGCCGCTGGTGCATCACGGCCACCAGTCGGTGGGCCTCTCCCTCCACACCCGCTTTTCTGAACCCTTCGGACACCCGGTATTCCGGAAAGAGAACCACCGGTGTACTCCACGCATAGCCGTCTGTGGAGGTTTGCAGCAGCGTGCGCGAGGGTGGCACCTGCTCGTCACGCTCATCCGAGAGGTAGTGCATGTAGAAGCGACCGCGCCAATAGGCCATCATCGGCTGGTGGTTGTAGGTCCATCCCCAGCCGTTGGCAGCGGTGGGATGTTCCCGGTTGGCCCTCATTGTCTGGATGTTATGCACGCCCACTACGGGAGACAGACCGCCGTCATGGCGCATGGGATCGCTCATCCGGGTGCCGGTATAACAAACGCTCGATTGTGCCGCCACGCCCCTTGGGGCGCAGGCGAGCATACCAATCAGGGCGCAAAGCAGTTTTCTTCTCATGTCGGTAGCTTTCTGTTCTGTCGGCAAAATGCCTTCGGTGTTTCTTATCTTAGACGAAAAATCAGCCGTTTTGTAACCATTATCTCCCAATGCTTATCAACTGTCACCGGCCATTAACTTGTCAACTCGTCCACTTGTCAACTCGTTTACTTATCTGCTCATCCACTTCTTTGCAACTGAGTTGCAAAACTTTTCCCTTACCTTTGCAAACGGAAACGGGAGACATAGCCCATCCGAAGAAATGAAAGAAAAGAACCAAACCAAGATGATATGAATCGAAAACTTGTAAGAATCCTCCTATCGGCCGTGCTGCTGACGGGAGCCGTAGTCGTAGAGAAAATTGCCGGCCTTGCCACTTGGCAACTGCTGCTGGTTTATCTCGTACCCTATCTGATAGCCGGTTATGATGTGCTCGGCGAAGCCGTGGAAGGCATCATGGAGGGAGATCCGTTTGATGAAGACCTGCTCATGAGCATCGCCACCATCGGTGCACTGCTCATCGGCTTTCTGCCGGGAGCCGAGACCGAGTTTCCCGAAGCCGTGTTTGTAATGCTGTTTTTCCAAGTGGGCGAACTGTTCGAAGACTATGCCGAGGGGCGCAGCAGGGAGTCTATCTCCCACTTGATGGACATACGCCCCGACATTGCTCATGTGGAGCGTAGTGGCGAACTGGCAACCGTGGCTCCCGAAACCGTGGCGGTGGGCGAAACTATCGTAGTGAAGCCGGGAGAAAAGGTGCCGATGGACGGTGTGGTGACGGAAGGTACATCCAGTCTGAACACCGTGGCCCTGACGGGCGAGAGCGTTCCCCGCACAGTGACGGTCGACGGCGAGGTGCTCTCAGGCTGCGTCAACCTCTCGGGACTGCTCAAGGTGAGAGTCTCCAAGACCTTCGGCGAGTCGACGGCCTCAAAGATTATCGAACTGGTGGAGAGTGCCGGCGAGCACAAGTCAAGAAGCGAGACCTTCATCACCAAGTTTGCCCATGTCTACACACCAATCGTGGTCGTTGCCGCCCTGTTGGTGGCCTTCATCCCTCCTCTGCTATCGGGCGATTTCCTCGCCGCTTTCCCCGTATGGCTCAATCGCGCCCTCACGTTCTTGGTCGTTTCCTGTCCGTGCGCTCTCGTCATTTCCATTCCCCTCACCTTCTTTGGCGGCATCGGTGGAGCCTCGCGTCATGGCATCCTCATCAAGGGTTCCAACTATATGGACACGCTGGCCAAAGCCGGTACGGTGGTGTTTGACAAGACGGGCACCCTCACCCACGGTGTATTCAAGGTGAACGCCATCCATCCCCATGAGTGCGACGAACAACGCCTGCTCCACTTGGCTGCCCACGTGGAACGCTTCTCCACCCACCCCATCGCCCTATCGCTGCGGGAGGCTTATCCCGACGAGCAAGACAACTGCCGCGTGGAGCATATAGAAGAGGTGGCCGGACAAGGCATCCGGGCCGAAGTGAACGGTGACACCGTGTGCGTGGGCAACGAGAAGATGATGCAGGCCATAGGGGCTGAATGGAGACCCTGCCACCATGTGGGCACAATCATCCATGTGGCCATCAACGGGCAGTATGCCGGCCACATCGTCATCTCCGACCAAATAAGGGAAGATGCCCACGAGGCCATCAGCCGGCTCAAGGCTGCGGGAGTGGAAAAGACGGTGATGCTCACGGGCGACCGAGAGGCCGTAGGCAAGCATGTGGCGGAAGAGCTGGGAGTGGACGAAGTGTATGCCGAACTGCTGCCGGCTGACAAAGTAAGCCATCTTGAACGGCTGATAGCCGAAAAGGGGGAAGGCAAGAGTCTCGTGTTTGTGGGCGACGGCATCAACGACGCCCCCGTGCTGGCACGTGCCGATGTGGGCATCGCCATGGGCGGCCTCGGGTCGGATGCGGCCATAGAGGCAGCCGACGTGGTGCTGATGGACGACCATCCGTCCAAGGTGGCCCAAGCCATCGCCATCTCCCGGCACACCATTGCCATCGCCATGCAGAATGCGTGGTTTGCCATCGGTGTCAAAGTGCTTGTGCTCATACTCGCCACCCTCGGAGTGGCTTCCATGTGGATGGCCGTCTTTGCCGATGTGGGCGTGATGGTGCTGGCCGTACTCAACGCCCTGCGGGCCTTGCGGCAATAGTCCGCGAGGGATGGAAAGCCCGCGCTCTCTTACCGTTTCAGCAAAGCTCTGGCGACAAACCAGAGATGCATCATCACCGTGGTGGGCAGTCCGTAGTGGCTGCGCATCACGGTGAATCGTTCCCGGAGCGAAGCGCGGTGGTTCTTCACCGTCATGCCGCCGTCAAGATAATGGGTGACCACGGCATGGAGATTCTTCAACGGCAAATGCTTGCACTCACAGGCTTTCATCACGCGGATGCACCAGTCCACATCGGCCGAATAGCGGTAGGCGGTGTTGTAGCGCACCTCGCGGGCCACGGCAGTGAGGGCATAGAACGACTGATGGCACACAAGCATGCCACGGCTGAACGACCGCCAAGAAAGATGCTCGGGTGGCGAAAGCCGGCGATGGCGGAGAAAGCGGCCTTCATCGTTCACGATGTCGGTGTCACCATAGAGCACTCCGGGATTCTCCTCCCCGTCGCCCACACTGCCGGCAATGAATTCCAGCGTGTCGGCTGAGGGAAAGGTGTCGCCGGCATTGAGAAACACGAGATAGTCGCCTGTGGCCCGGGCTATACCTTTGTTCATGGCATCGTAGAGGCCACGGTCGGGTTCCGATGTGATGACTACCTCGTGGAGGCTCTCTTCTTCCGCATTTTTGCGACGGTAGTCTTCGGCCAGTTGGAGGGTGCGGTCGGTGGAAACGCCATCTATAATAAGGTGTTCCACATGCGCGTAGGTCTGTGCAAGCACACTGTCGAGTGTGCGTCCTACAACGGCCTCGGCATTATAGGTGCAGGTGATGATGGTGAAACGAATCATAGCCTGTATTTTTTATAGGCTATGGCCTCGTTGTAGACTTCGATATATTTCATGGCTACACTTTGTTGCGAATAGTTTTGGGCCACCTTCCGGAGTGCTCTTTCCCGAAGCTCCTCCCGGTCGGCCTCGGTCAGCACCCACCGGAGTCCGCGTGCCAGGTCGGCGGCATCGCGATACTCGGCCACATAGCCGTTTTGCCGATGGTCGATCATCTCCGGAATGCCCCCCACCCGGAATCCCACACAGGGCACTCCGCAGGCCATGGCCTCCATGATGGTATTGGGCAGATTTTCCGACAACGACGGCAGCACAAACAAGTCGGCCGCATTATAGACATCCACGATGCGTTCAGTGTCGTTCACGTAGCCCAGCGGGTAGACGGGGAAGTCAAATTCGCCCACGATTTCTTCGGAATGACCACCCAGCACTACGAGTCCTACTTGCTCTTTCAGTTCGGGACACTCGACCACAAGCTGCCTGCAAGCCTCCACAAGATAGCTCATGCCCTTGTTCACATTGGTGATGCGCTGCGAGGCAAAGAGGATGAGTTGCTTGTCTGGCGGCAAGTTCAGCCTTTGGCGGGCCTTCTGCCGGTCTGCAACATGGAACACGTGGGTGTCAATGGGGTTTGGGATGCTTGTCACGGGCAGTCCTTCCAACAATTTGCTCTGTCGGGCCTGCCCTTCAAGCCAACGGCTACAGGCCACAAAAAACGCACTCTGCCCGACCAGCAGCCGCTTCTTGCGCCTCCATATCTTTGTGGAAAGGTCGCTTGCCGAACCGCCCCCGGGCAGATACTTGCAGTGGGAGCAGCCCGTCTTGAAGCGCGAACAGCCGAGCGTGAGATGGCATATCGCCGTGGCCGGCCAAATGTCGTGCATCGTCCACACCACAGCCTTGCCGCTGTTGAGTATCTTCCTGATGCCTTTCAGCGACAACATGCCCTGATTGACCCATGAGAGGTGAATGACATCGGCCTCCTTGAACTCGCGCAACTTGGTGATGTCGTTGCCCATGCAGGCTGTATCTATCTCCCACAGATGCCGTTTCGAGAAATGCAGCCGGCAGAAGATGCACCACCGCTCCCACAGAAAACGCCAACGGAGCAACGGCGATCGGGGCAGGCCCACCACCGTGATGTCCTGTGTCTCCTTGTCTCTCACGAGCATCTTGGCCTTCACCCCATTGTTGTTCAGGGCATCCACCAACCGGTTGGCAGCCACGGCCGCCCCTCCTGTCCGTTCGCTTGTGTTTACAATCAGTACACGCATACTTCTTAATGTTCTGTTTTTTAAGCCGCACCGCTCAGCACGAATAAATATAACTTCAGAAAATGTATATTCCTGAAAATGAAAACGAAAGCTACTTGTTCTCTCTTGAACTTATTTTATCAAGTACAGCTTGAGTATTTTCCAATTCATCTACCAGTTTGTCGACCATTGTACAGGGGGTATGCGATTGATAATCCTGATTCCCCCTAAACTTTTTACGCAACTTAATGGCATTGCCTTTGGCAAATTCTTCATTACCAAACATCTTCAGTAAGGCATACATGGATGAATCATTCTTCTCATATTTGAACGCTTCATTGTCCATCCGCTTACGGATTTCCCTTTCTAATTTTTCTATATACTGCTGCCGAGTGATGCCAGTGTCAAGATATTCGAAGTGTAAATAATACCACAACTCAAAGGCTTCATTGCTCCATGCACAACTGACTTTTTTGCTGTTCGCAAGTCTGATGGCATCGTTGAAATCTTGAAATTCATCTTTATCAAAGACGACCCACACACGGTCAAAGGGTAGTTGACGTCTTTTTTCCAAATCATACTTAAGTTCAAGTGCCCGTTTCACCAAGGCACATGTAGAACAGCCTTCACCTTTAATATCCTCTTCCTTTATCTCACGCACTTCGGATTGGCGGTCTTTTATCAATGCCTTAAAATAGTTGGGTTCGGTCTTGGTGCCTTCACAAACTATCAGAAAGCGTACAATCCGGCTGCGCGTATTTTCTTTCCGTTTTCTGGCAGCCTTGGCCTCGCGCTTTTCACGCTTCATTTTAGCCAATTCTTCTTTTGGTATCAGTCCCATCTATCCAAACTCTTTTAATGAATAAACGGGATGGCCCCATAGCGTCCTTTAATATAATCGTTTTCGATGTCACGATCGTTTCGTACTCTGTTCCCGCTATCATCCCGGAATTCAAGCAAGGAGTAAAGATCGGAGGATTCCGTCTCATCTTTCTCGGTAAACCAAATTTGGTCCCGCCGCAGATATTGAGTATTCAAAAGATGTGTATCATGAGTTGCGAAAATCAATTGTGCACCTTTCGGGTTAGTCTCCGGATTCATAAACAACTGTACGACACTTCGTGTGAGGAATGGATGCAACTTGGCATCCAACTCATCTATCGCCAGAAGTTTCCCATTCCTTAAAGTATCGAAAATGGGTCCGGACATTTCGATGATTTTCTTTGTGCCCTCTGACTCCATCTCCTCTTCATTGAAAGCCTGCTCACCAACCCTTTTGCCATCGTGCCCGTAGATGGTATGGATGGTTAGTTCTTCTACCATCGTCTGCTCTTTCATGGTATCTTTCAAGTTGAGCTTCATCAACTCCCGCAACCGTTCTATCTTCTCCAACATATCTTCAGACATGGGCTTTTCCCTGACGATCAAGTTATTAAAACCTAAATTGATTTTCCGAAAGAAATCCAAAGCCTCCTCCCAACCGTCCAAACGTTCACTGAACATTGTAAGCGTAAAACCTTCATAGCCTTCCGAATTGAGTCCGGAAAGAATATTATATCTTTTAAACTGTTCCAGAATGTCCCTTGCCTTTTCGCCGTTCAATTGGGCAACCAAAGAGATAAAAAGCCTATTGGAGGCCGTTGCATCTTCCTTACCCAATCCTTCTGAAAATCGCATCTTAGAGATATTAAAGTCGTTGCCAAGTCGCAAGAAAAGATTATATTCGCGCTCAAGTGGCCGTTTCTCGTAAAGCCACTCTTTGCAAATATGCACCCTGTCGTATTCAAAGCCATAACGGTATTTTATTTTGTCTTTCAAGAACTCAATCTCAAATGACGTCGGCTCGTTTTTAGAAACTTCATTAAGCAGAAAAGGTTCAAAAGAAAGTCCATCGCCCGGATTCAACTTAACGGACTGAACTATCATGAAGAGCATCTTTGCCAAAGCCCGAAGTACGTTGCTCTTTCCGCTTGAGTTTGCTCCATACAGCACTGCAACCGGTAGAAGTTTCATTCCAGCAATACTGGTAACAGACTCCTTATGCTCTTTTACAGAACCCGCTTGCATGCTGAAAGTCCTGGAATCACGAAAAGAACGGAAATTACCAAAACTAAAATCAATTAACATAGCATTTCTTGTTTTATAATGCAAATATAGGACAAAAAAAGCAAGCAGACAACAAATTACGAGAAAAAATCTCAAAACAAGCAACCAAACATGGTATTTATTTCAAATGGAAAATATATTTCCACAATATAACTATCATATATCCCCGCCAAACATATATAGCACAAACTATTAAATGTTTCGAAAAAGCCTTACACGGGATTTTTCTGCACCCGTCTGGCCTGCCAATCTTATTCACCCCGTTAGCCGTATCCGGGCCAACAAATTCCTCACTAAGCCCAAACGACATTGCGAAACGGCCACAGTTGGAAGGTCATTCGGGCCGAATGGGAAACCAAAAGAGGCCCTTTTGCAAGGTCATTTGGGCCAAATGACACTCCAAAGCAGGATGGAGAAGCCCCTCCTTAGGGGGTTGGGGGGGCTGTTGGTGGATTGGAAACTAAAAAAAGGGAGCATGTGTATGCTCCCTTGGCTGATGCAAAGATACAACCAAAATGGGCGAAATGCAAATCAAGAGCGAAAAAGTCTGACAGTAGTAGAAGTCATCCGGCGGTCCTGTCTCGTTGCTTCTTGCAGCCACGCCTTGTCTCAATGCTCCGCCGGCTACGCTTCTAGCATAGGCCGCCATGCCTACCCTGCCCCACATATACGCACAATAAAAAATGCGCCGCAACTCTCAACGAGCTATGGCGCAAATTTTATGTTTAACTAAAAAAATCCTTTTTTAAACTAAAGACGGCCTCGCGGCTATCTCTTTGTTACCGTTAAACAATCTTTCAATCTACCTTAAATCTAATAACTAAAAACCTAAATCTATTACTAACCTAAACAATCTATTAACCTTTTGATGATGCAAAGGTATGGCTATTTTTCCAAACGACCAACACTTGCTGTCTTTTTTCATCAGAAAAACGGGTTTTCTTGACATAAATCAAAACTTTGTGTCCGCACACATACTACGGAACTGCATTTTAAGTCCACAAAAAAAAGCCGACTCAACGAGCCGGCCCCAAAATCTTAACCTTTATGAAGGAAGTCTTAGTCTCTATGAATCAGCACCACGGCATAGGCCGAGATGCCTTCTTCGCGCCCGGTGAAACCGAGCTTCTCGGTGGTGGTGGCCTTGATGGAGATGTCTTCTTCGTCGACTCCCATCACCTCTGCAAGGCAGGCTTTCATCGCCGGAACATGGGGATTGAGCTTGGGACGCTCCGCACAAATGGTGGCATCGATGTTGCCCACGGTGTAGCCCTTGGAGGCGATGAGGTCTATCGTCTTGCGCAGCAGCAGCTTCGAATCCACGTCGAGGGTCTCGGCCGCCGTGTCGGGGAAATGATAACCGATGTCACGCATGTTGGCTGCGCCGAGCAACGCATCGCAAATGACATGGATAAGCACATCGGCATCGCTGTGTCCCAATAGCCCAAGTGGGTGTTCTATCTTGATGCCACCCAGCCAAAGGGCTCTTCCGGGCACGAGCCGATGCACGTCGTAGCCCATTCCTACTCTTATCTTCATACGGTTTATAGTTGTTGGAGTTGTGTCTATTTGTGTGAGGGGTGCTGCCAAGGCTCATCCATAGTGGCCTCCGGAGCACGGAAGATTAACGGCGGCGGAAAAGATCCTTGATGCCGTCCATGTCGAAACTGAGGGTGAAACGCAGGGTCTGGTCGAGCGGATTGCTTTTGGCCGTGGCTATGACATAGCCTGCATCGAGCGAGAACACGCTCATCTTGAAGCCCGCACCAACGGTGAAATACTTGCGGTTGCCCTTGTTGGCACTCTCGTTGTGATAGCCGGCACGCACGGTGAACTTGTCGTTGTACACGTATTCACCACCGATGCTCCACTGCACTTCCTGCATCTCTTCCTTGAAACCGCCGGGAGCATCGCTGAAACTCTTGAAGATGCCGCTGATGGAAGACCGGTCGTAGTATTTCTTCTGCACATAGTCCCGATAGTCGAGATACTTGTCTTTGTCGGGTGCTTCCTTGTATTGGTCTTCGGTGGGATAGGTGGGCACAAGCAGCTTGTTGGCATCGGCCGCGATGGTGAACCTGTTGTACTCGTCAATGGGAATCATGAGCGAGGCACCCAGACGCAAGTTGGTGGGGATAAACTCATTGGTGGAGCCGCCATCGAAAGAGATTTTGGAACCGATGTTGGAGATGTTCAATCCCAATCCCAACTGGCATTCGCGATTGCCGAGGTTTACATAATTCTGATAATAGGCAGCAATGTCGGCTGCGAAAGCACTGCCGGGCGTAGTGTCGTCTTTATAATTATAGGTGAGGTCGGAATAAATCCAGCGCAAGGCGGCTGCGATGGAGAACTTCTCACTCAACATGAGCGAGTAGGCCACGTCTACCGACATCTCGTAGGGCCGGATGGTCATGGCCGGACCACTGGTGTTGGTGGCATCCTGCTCATTCATAAAGACCTCGCCGAGCGAGAAATAGCGCAACGAACCGGAGACGGCACTGTAGTCACCGATACGATAATAGCCGGCAAGATAGGCCAAATCCATGTCGCTCACGAGTTGGCGCAACCACGGAGTGTAGTTCAACGCCACACCAGCGCGGGAGATGGCAAAAGGATATTTGGCCGGGTTCCAATACTGGGAAACCACATCGGCATCGGTGGCTACACCCACATCACCCATACCGGCAGCCCGGGCATCAGGGGCAATGGTCTGTGAAGTGACCGAGGCATTGACGGGATTGAAGATGTCTTTCTTGCCATCGGCAGAGGCTGAAAGCACCAAAAGGGACAATGCCACGGACAAAACTATTCTTAGGGACTTATTCATTCTGATGTTGATTCGTTATTCTCAGCTCGCAGCCTTCACCCTGGCGACACGCATTGTCGACAGGCGAAACGGCACAAGCACTAATCTGTTAACGCCGGCAGGTGTCTAATTATTGCCCAAGACTATCAATTTCTTGGCCTTCGACACCTTCGCACTGCCGTCGGCCGAGATGCGGGCACGATAGATGTAGACTCCGGTATGCAGGCGATGCCCGCCATCGACAGTGAGATCCCAGTCGACAGTGTAGGCGGAAGAGGTGGAAACGCCGGTCTCGTCATGCCGCCAAAGCAGACGACCGGAAGTGTCAAACACCTCTATCTCGACATCCATCTTGCTGCCGGTGCGGTCGTGATTGAGGATAAAAGTAGTGGAGGTGGTGGCCGGATTCTTGGTTGTCCCCACACTGAAGAGAGTGGGTTCAAGACCTTTCACAACATTGAAGGTGAGTTCGGCTGTCGATGAATTGTTCAGCACATCCCAGGCGCGGAAAAGCAGCCGGTGGGGGCCGGGGGCCAACTCGGGCAGGGCATAGCGGGTGGAACCGGAAGTATAAGAGCCGAAATCGAAGGTGAAATTGCCATTAAGGTTATAGGTCATCTCCATACTTCCGTCAACGATAAGCTGCAAGTCGTGCCCGATGCCACTGCCGGCAGCATTGATACCGTCGCGATCGGACACTTCGGCCACGAAGAAGGGGGCTGTGTTGACATTGCCACCGTTGACAAACGAGGGCGAATTGAGGTAGCAATAAATGGACGGACCGATGGAGTCGTTGACCGTTTGTCCACCGGCACCCACCTCAAACCGCTCGCACTCGCCATGGGCACGGACAGATTTGTCGGCACTGAGGGCGTACAGATTGAGCAAACCCGTGCCGTCGGCATAGTTGATATCCTTGGGCACGGCAAAGGAAAGGCTGAAACGGCCCGCCCGCACATTGTCGGCACCTTGGTAGAGGGTCTTGGTACGGTCGTAATAAGTGAAAGGAACGGAGGCGCCGTCTTTCGAAGTGTCGTTGAGACGGCAGGTGATGAGTTCCTTGGTGTCGCGCACGGTGGCAGTCACCACCCCATCAAAGGGTTTCACTGACTCCACATGACCGCTGATGCGAGCCACAGCCCCGGCCCCCAACCGCGGAAGTGCAGCCGACGAAACAGGCACACCGTTGATGGAGTCGACCACCACCTGCGCCATAGGCAGATTGAGCGACAGTGCCGGGTCGCCCAAAAGGGCGTACTGCAACTTGTTGCTGGTAAGGTCTTTGCCGGTGGATATCAACTCATTGCGCGCCAACCGCTGGGCCTCTCCGAGCGTCATGGGCTTTCCGCCGGGCTTGCTGAGCACGTATTTGAGGAAAGCCATGTTGATGAGTTTGTTGTAGTAGGCGTACACGGTGCGCGTGGTGCCATAGAAAGCCACCGCTCCGCCCTTGGGATTGAGCAGGGCCGTCTCGCCAATGGTGGCCTGCGTGCCGTCGAAAGGCATGATGTCGCAGGAGGCAGTAATCCACAACGGCAGGTTGGTGTTGGTGAATTGGGCGAAGTCGGTGATGCGGAGCACCGACTCATGGGATATCTGCACTTCGCTGCCATGACCGGCATAGTCCATGATGAGTGCTCCTGCGGCCTGCTGTTGCTTGATGATTTTGGCCACCTCGGGATAAGTCTTGCCCGTAGAACTGGACTCACGCTTGTAGGCATCCCACATCACTTTCTTGACAAGATAGCCGGGATAACGGGCGGCCACACCCTCGGCAGCATCGTTGGCATCTTCCATGTGCAGGTTGCCATTGCCGTCGTCACCCATGAACATGAGTGTGTTCTGCCATGCCCCGGCATTGGCATTGGTGGCATAGTTGATGGTCTTGTCTACCATGATCTTAGCATCCTCGGCATTGGATACGGGGAAACGCCCCACGCCGATGTCGAGCCTGTCGGCTTCTTCGAGATTGGTGCCCTCACCATCGTCCAACAGTCCGAACCAGCCATCGTCTACATAGCAGGTGACTTTATTGAAGGAGTTTTCGCTCTCGAAGCAAAGCAAATAGTCGTCGGGATTGAGGTTGCGGCATTCGGGGGTGAGCATGCGATTGTCCCACACGCCGTCGCCGAAGAGCAAGAGATACTTGGGCATCGTGGAGGCAGTGGAGGCACGGTCGTACATCATCTTCAGATACCGACGATAAGCGGCAGCATCGGGTGTACCACCGGAGAACTCGTTGAACAGTTCGTCGGCCGGCACGATGCGCACCGAAAGCGAATCGTGGGCCTCGTGGAAAGCCTTGAGCCGCTGGGCCTGCGCAAGCAATTTCTGAGAGGTGGGGATGATGATCACCATATCCACATTGGTGTCTGCATGGTGGTCTTGGTTGGTGATGTTGTACACATAGTCCGGTACGGCAAACGTGGCCGTCCTGAGGTCGGGCAACGGCTTGGGAGAAACGTAGGTGAACGAGATGAAATCGAGCCGCACGGTGCCTCCGCCCGCATTGGTGATGGTAACAGTGTCGCTGCCCGTGCCACTGAGGGCCACCAAGGCATCGGCCGATGCTGCGCCACCCTTGTCATATTCACCTAATCTGGGCGTGGTTATGGGGGCGTATTCCTTTCCATTGTGCTTCCAGGCAACGGTCGTGGTTTCTCCGGCCGACACTCTGACATACAAACGGGTATCGGCAGCCTTGAATCGATCGCCTACAGGAGTCTTGATAATGTAACTTTTGGAGTTTCCGGAAGTGACGGGCGTGTTTTCAAAAAGGTTGCGCCCACCCGGCAGCCATGCGAAGTTATCCACTTCGTGCAGGTCATGGTAGAAGTCGGGAGACGAGGGATAAAAGCTCTCTACAAAGGCGGCTGAGTCAACAGTGGCAGGAGTGTCTTCTCCTTGCGTGATAAAATAGCAACCAACGGAAGAATAATAGTTACGGGTGCGCACCGTGGCAGTCTTGCTGCTCCAACTCACGGGGCCTTTTGCATAGAACAGCCGGCGGCCGTTGACGGTGCAGGTGGGCACTTCCCGCAAGTCGTCGGTGGCTGCAAGTTCGGCACCATCAAACCGTTCGTTTTGCAGATTACCGCCGTAGCCATAGACCTTCACCTTGCTCAAGTCGCTGAATCCGGCCTTGCGGACGAGGGCTTCTGTGAGCTGATAAATGCCCGACTCGGGCACGCTGATCTTGGCCCAACGCCCCGAAGCCAGCACCGAATGGGCGGCATATCGCTCCTGCACGGTGGTGCGGCTCTTGGCCAGCAACCTGCGTTGGGCACGTTTGAGAGGCGTGGACTGTACGCGGAGCATGAAACTCACGAGAATGCTATACCTGCCGTCGCGGAAAACGAGCGGGCAGAATGTCACCGACAGGGACGGCTGCTTGCGGGTGAGTGCCACCGTCTGCACGGGAACAGGCATTTCGGGAAGCGGTGCACCCGAGAGCCGGTTATAGGCTGCAATGTCGGCGGAGGTGGCATCGATGAACTCCGGATAGTCTATCGTGACTGTATAGAGCGAATCTGCATAGTTGGCGGAAAGGGGCATGATATATGAAACGACCGGCAAGACCGAATCAATCTTCACATCCGAAGCCGTGAGATTGAAAAACTTCCTCTGCGCCGCGACCGGTAGCACCGATACGGCGAGAAACAGCAATATCGCCAAAAGGTTTCTTGTCGTCTTTGTCATAAACTATTTGCAGTTGAATTCGAGCACCTTACGATCTTCAAGATAACCTTCAAGGTGGTCGTCGATATGCACGGGGCCACACCCGGAAGGGCATCCGGTGTAGAGGATGTCGCCCGTCTTGAGTGTAAAGTAGCGGCTAATGTAGGCGATGATTTCATCTACCTTGTAGAGCATATCGCTCGAACATCCTTCCTGAACGGTCTGCCCGTTGATGTCGAGATGGAACCGGATGGCCTGAATGTCGCGGAATTTATCCACCGGCACCCACTCACCAAGAGCAGCCGCACCGTCAAACCCCTTGCACAGCTCCCACGGCCTGCCGGCTGCCTTGAGCTTGGCCTGAAGGTCACGGGCCGTGAAATCAATGCCCACAGTAACGGCATCGTAGTAGCGGTGGGCGAAACGTTCGGAGATAGTCTTCCCCAGCCGGCATATCCTCACCACCAGTTCGGCTTCATACTCGATATTCCCCAGATGGTCGGGGATGAAGAAAGGCTTGTGATCTTTAAGCAAAGCCGAGTCGGCCTTGGTAAAGATGACAGGCTCTTCCGGCTTAGATAACGCGCCGTGGAGTGCTTTATTGTGTTCGGGATAGTTCATCCCGATGGCGAAAATCTTCATGATGCTCAAGTATTGCAGGTTGATGATGCAAAAATAAAAAAAAGAAGTCAAAGAACCAAGTTCTCCGACTTCTTTTATATTTTAGCGCGCTTTGCAAGCGTGCGACATTATTCGGCAGCGAGTGTGAAGCGTTTGTAAGCCACGATGGTGAGATCTTTGTCAAGAGACTTCAGATACTCAGCCACGCTCTGCTTGTCGCCATCGCCAAACTGGAACTCCTGGTCAACCAGACAGTTGTCCTTGAAGAACTTGGCCAGACGGCCCTTGGCGATGTTCTGAATCATCTGCTCGGGCAGGTTGGCAGCTTTCTCGGCAGCCGTAGCTTCCTTGATCTGCTTGGCCTTCTCGGCATCTTCCTTGGTGAGCCAGCCCTTGTTGATATTGGACTCGATGTGGTCGTCGCTGTCAACGAGGTTGGGGTTGATGCCAGCCTTTTTGATAGCGTTGACAACAGCCTTCTCCACTTGCTCTTCCTTGGTTTTCTCGACAGCCACCTTGAACTCCTCGTCCTTAACCGACTGGGGAACAGATGCCTCATCAAGAGCTACCGGCTTCATGGCAGCCACCTGCATGGCAATCTTGTGACCGGCCTCCACATTCTCCTTGCTGAGCTGAACCATAGTGGCCAGTGTGTGCTTGTTCATGTGGTCGTAGACCTCAATATTGGCACCTTCGAGGAAGTTGTAGCCATCAAGTTCCATCTTTTCACCGGTGATACCGGAACGCTGGGTTACGGCAGCCTGAGCCTCCTGACCATCGGCCAGTTTCAGGGTCTTCACCTCATCGAGGCTACGAGCCTTGGCAGCAACGGCAGCGTCGAGAATCTCCTGCGTCATCTGGATGAAATCTTTACCATTGGCAACGAAGTCGGTTTCGCACTTCACAGCCACCATGGCAGCGAAGTCGCCCACTTTCTTAACAAGCACGCAACCGTTGGAAGTCTCACGGTCGGAGCGCTTGGCGGCGATAGCCAAACCACGCTCGCGGAGCAAATCCTTAGCTTTGTCGAAATCGCCATCGGCTTCGGTAAGAGCTTTCTTTACATCGGCCAGACCGGCACCGGTCATAGAGCGAAGTTTCTTGATGTCTTCAATTGAAACAGCCATATTTTATTTCTGATTTTTTAATGTTGTTGATAGCATGTTATTCGGCAGCGGGAGCCTCTTCTTCAGCCACGGGAGCAGCCTCCTCGGCAGGAGCCTCTTCCTTGCGGGCCTTACGGGCGCGCTTGGGCTTCTCTTCAGCCACCTCGGCCTGCTCGGCAGCAGCCTTCTCGTCGGCCTTCTCGGCCTTGCGCTCCTCAAGTCCCTCGGCAATGGCACCGCAAACGGCAGCGAGGATAACCTCAACGGAATCCTTGGCATCGTCGTTGGCAGGAATCACATAGTCGATATTCTTGGGATTGGAGTTGGTGTCAACGATACCAAACACGGGGATGCCCAGACGGTTAGCCTCCTTCACGGCGATGTGCTCTTTCATCACGTCAACCACGAAGAGTGCGCTCGGCAGACGGGTCAGGTCGGCAATGGAGCCGAGGTTCTTCTCAAGCTTTGCACGCTGACGGGTGATCTGCAGCAACTCACGCTTGGAGAGGTTGGCAAACGTACCGTCGTTCATCAGCTTGTCGATGTTCGTCATTTTCTTCACAGCCTTGCGGATTGTAGGGAAGTTGGTGAGCATACCGCCCGGCCAACGTTCGATAACGTAAGGCATGTTCACGCTTGCAGCCTTGTCGGCCACAATCTCCTTGGCCTGTTTTTTAGTAGCGACGAACAGGATCTTCTTGCCCGACTTGGCGATGCCTTTCAGGGCCTCCGCAGCCTCGTCAATTTTGGCTACGGTCTTGTTCAAGTCGATGATATGAATGCCATTGCGCTCCATGAAGATGTAGGGAGCCATAGCGGGATTCCACTTGCGACGAAGGTGGCCGAAGTGGCAACCTGCTTGCAGTAACTGGTCAAAATTTGTTCTTGACATTGTTTTGCTTTTTAAATTGTTTACTTTCTGTTTTAATTCTTTTGCCCAGAATCAGTCGGATAGTAGCTGCCGTTCCAAGGGCTTAGCCCTGCGGACACCGTGCCCAACATCGGAACAACTTCCGGAGGAGCCGGACGACAGATCTAACCGATTTAGATACTAAACGAAATAGTCCGGTCGGATTAACGCTTACTGAACTGGAAGCGACGACGGGCCTTCGGCTGACCGGGCTTCTTACGCTCAACAGCACGGCTGTCGCGAGTCAGGAATCCGGCATCCTTGAGTGCCTTCTTGTCCTCGGCGTTGATCTTGACGAGTGCGCGGGCGATGGCGAGGCGAAGCGCCTGGCTCTGGCCGGTGAAACCGCCGCCGTCGAGATTGGCCTTGATGTCGTACTTGCCTTCGGCTTCAAGAAGCTGCAGGGGCTGCTTCACCACAAACTGCAGGATGGCCGAAGGGAAATATACGGTAATGTCTTTCTTATTGATAGTGATCTTGCCGGTACCTTCAGAGAGGTAAACACGAGCCACAGAGCTCTTGCGGCGACCTATTGCGTTAATAAGTTCCATCTTGATTTCCTAATTATTTATACTGGTTGATATCGATTGCCTTAGGCTTCTGAGCCTCGTGCTTGTGCTCTGTGCCATTATACACATAGAGGTTGTCCAACAACGAGCGGCCGAGCGGGCCTTTGGGCAACATGCCCTTCACGGCGTGACGGATGATTCTTTCAGGTCCGTCTGGGCGCTTGCGCAGCTCGGCAGGAGTGTTGAAGCGCTGACCACCGGGATAACCAGTATAGCGGGTGTAAACCTTATCAGTCTCCTTCTTTCCGGTGAAAACCACCTTGGCGGCATTGATAATGATTACATTGTCACCGCAATCCACGTGCGGTGTGAAGTTGGGTTTGTACTTTCCGCGGATCAGCTTGGCTACTTTAGAGCAAAGACGACCTACGACCTGGTCGCTGGCATCGATTACGACCCACTCTTTCTTAGCTGTTTCCTTGTTGGCGGAAATAGTCTTGAAACTTAATGTGTCCATTTTCAAATTTAAATTTACTACTAAAAAACGTTTTTAATTACAGTCACAGAGACCTCACGGCGCCTCCAGTCTAAAAGAGACCATCCATAGCTTTATCTCTGTCGCACAACCGATTCACTAACCATGATACTCGGCCAAAAGTATCATTATTAACACGACTGCGCAGAAGGGACTCTAAGTCAATCCCTACAATCGGAGTGCAAAGTTACATATTTTATTAAAAACAACGCACCATTATCGCATCAAGAATACAATCGTTTAAACACTATTAACAGTTTTATAAATTATTAACCACGCATTATGCGACAATGCTTGCCATAGAAAATGCTCTCTCAAGGATAGCGGGAAACAGGCACGTCCCTTGCAACAGCACAAAAGCAGGCGGAAACCATGTCAAAGAAATTCTGCACACATTTGCATTTTGCCACAACAATGTGTATCTTTGCATTGGCAAGGGAGGCACGCGGGTGCTTCCCTTTTTTCATATCTCCCCTTGGCGTAGGGGCGTTAGGCCCGAATAGCCTCGCAAAACGGCCTTTTTGAGCTTCTGACTACGGCCCTTTCGGTCTCTCACTGCGGCCCTTTCGCAAGGCCAAAGGACTGAAGTGTGCTTTCATTTTCGTTTTTCTTGTCATCCCGGCCCCTTGGTTTTGCCATGCCATAGGATTGCCCACATCTTCCATGTCATGCTTTTTCCAAATCTTTAATACAT